>ERZ791624.1048-NODE-1048-length-14637-cov-2.064943_pt1 | contig 14637 bp, 19 predicted proteins | sample MGYA00510058_ERZ791624 | MGnify/ENA primary metagenome ERZ791624 (study PRJEB30046, sample SAMN00715158) | human gut metagenome | study: EMG produced TPA metagenomics assembly of the A metagenome-wide association study of gut microbiota in type 2... | reverse complement strand
CTCGACTGCGCAGGAGCTTCAGCAGGCGATCGAGCAGCAGAAAAAGGACATTGTCGAGTGCCAGCTTCAGATCCGGGAGGCAAACCTGGCGATCAAGGAATATGACGCAAACCTCCAAAACGAGACAGTCACGGCCACGATGGATGGAATTGTGAAGCAGGCAGGAACAACGACGGAGCAGCCGTCCTCTGGCGGGTTCATTGTCATCACCGGAAAGGCTGGTATGTATGTCCAGGGAACGCTGAGCGAGCGGTCACTCGACAGCCTGAAGGTCGGGGATATGATTTCGGGAACCTCGTGGGATACCGGAAGCACATTTTCAGCGAAAATCACGGAGATCTCCAAATATCCGTCCGACTCCGAAAGCAATATGTACTACTATGATTCGACGAATGACCAGAATTCCTCCCAGTATCCGTTCCTGGCGTATATTGACGATGCAGAAGGGCTGACAGCGGGATCGACTGTCGAGCTGAGCGTGACATCCCAGGATACAGAATCGGGCCTGATGCTTCCGCCTTATCTGATCCGGACGGACTCTGCCGGAAAGAGTTTCTGCTATGTGCGCGGGAAGGATGACAGGCTTGCGAGAAAATATGTGAAGACCAAGGATACAGGATATGGGCTCACAATGATTCTGTCCGGACTCAATTCGGATGACTACATCGCTTTTCCATATGGAGACGATGTGAAGGACGGCGCGCCGACGAAGAAAGTCGAGACGCTGAGTGCAGTCAGCGGAAGCTACTACGGCGTCGGCTTGAGAATATCAGACTTGCATTCCGTGGAATCGCTTCGCACAAGATGCGTTCGTTTCTGACCATGCTCGGGATTATCATCGGAATTGCGTCCATCATGTCAATTGTATCCACGATCAAGGGGACAAATGACGCGCTGCGCGACAAGCTGGTTGGCTCGGGAAACAACACGGTGAGGTCAGTCTTTCTTCAGGGGGACAGGAGCTGAGCATCTACGACGCATCTTCTGTGCCGCAGAATATACAGCCGATTGCGGACGAGACCAGACAGAAGATCGCGGATCTGAAGACGGTGAAACAGGTCACCCTCTACAATAAACGGTTTGTGACGGACAGCTCCGTCTTCTATGGAGATAATTCTGTCAGCCAGTTCAATATGTACGGTGTGGACGATGTCTACTTTGACACCGTCGGGTACCGCCTGAAAACCGGGAGAGCATTTCTGGAGAGCGACTACACTTTGTTCCGGAAGGTGATGATCCTCGATCAGGTCGCTTCACAGAAACTGTTCCCGGATACGGATCCGCTCGGTAAAACGGTCGAGTTCATGGGACAGCCATTTACGGTGATCGGCGTCATGTATGAGCCGGACGACTACGAACCCGATATCCAGACAGTGGAGGATTACTACAACAACCAGGATAACTCAAACGGACTGTTTTTTATTCCGAAGGCGGACTGGCCGATTGTGTTCAATTACGACGAACCGGAAAATGTGATTGTAAGGGCAACCTCTACGGACGATATGACGACTGCCGGCGGGGCAGCAGCCAAGATCCTGAACCAGACGATCACCAGCACTTCCGATGACACACCAAAGTACCAGGCGGAGGATCTGCTCGGGATTGTCAAGAGTCAGCAGAAGCTTACAGCTGCAGCCAATATGCAGCTGATCTGGATCGCAGGAATATCGCTCCTGGTCGGGGCAATCGGTGTCATGAATATCATGCTCGTCTCTGTTACGGAGCGGACGGCGGAGATCGGCCTGAAGAAAGCCATCGGTGCGAGGCAGAGTGCCATCCTTGGACAGTTTCTGACGGAGGCAGCTGTCCTGACAACGATGGGCGGTCTGATCGGTGTCGGAGTCGGTGTCCTGCTTTCCTACCTGATCAATCGCTTTTCCGGTATTCCGGTCGCGATCTCTATCCCGTGGTCGGCAGGCGCTGTTCTGATATCCATGCTGATCGGTGTCATATCCGGCCTTCTGCCGGCACAGAAAGCAGCCAGGATGGATCCGATCAATGCACTGAGACGGGAATGAAAATCTTATGTGGCAATTGTGCAGGATATTTGCAGGGGACGCCAGGGACGACTGTGGAAACTGTGCGCAGAAACTGTGTAAGAAACAGGTTGCACAGCAAAGAAAACAATGATAAACTGAAAAAGTTGCGAAAAAGCACGCATGCGGATTCTGCGAAGGGTGCCCATCCGGGCTTTCACAGACCTGAAACGTGCGGAAGAATAAAAACCAAAGGAGATATGACATGAGTGTACTTTCTATGAAGCAGCTGCTGGAAGCAGGCGTTCACTTCGGACATCAGACAAGAAGATGGAACCCCAAGATGGCTCCGTATATCTATACAGAGCGCAACGGCATCTATATCATTGACCTTCAGAAGACGGTCGGTATGATCGATGACGCTTACAATGCTGTCGGAGACATCGTTGCAAACGGGGGAAGCATCCTCTTTGTCGGAACCAAGAAGCAGGCGCAGGACTCCATCAAGGCAGAGGCTGAGAGATGCGGAGAGTTCTATGTCAATGAGAGATGGCTCGGCGGTATGCTGACCAACTTCAAGACCATTCAGAGCCGCATCAAGCGCATGAAGGACATCAAGAAGATGGAAGAGGACGGGACATTTGATGTTCTGCCGAAGAAGGAAGTCATCAAGCTGAAGAAGGAGCTTGACAAGCTGGAGAAGAACCTCGGCGGCATCGAGGAGATGAAGAAGCTTCCGGATGCGATCTTCGTTGTCGACCTGAAGAAGGAGAAAATCTGCGTGGAGGAGGCTCACGCGCTGGGAATCCCGCTGATCGGCATCTGCGATACCAACTGTGATCCGGAGGATCTTGATTATGTCATCCCGGGCAATGACGATGCAATCCGTGCCGTCAAGTTGATTGTCTCCAAGATGGCGGATGCAGTCATCGAGGCACGCCAGGGTATGGAGCAGGCTGAGGGCGAGACGGCCGAGGCTGAGGAAGAGGCAGCGCCGGTTGATGCAGTAGCAGCCGAGTAAGGGATGTCTTCGATCATTCATTTCAAAACGAACAGGCGCGGGAGGCCTGCGTACTTCCGCATCTCATACTGAAGGAGGATATATATGGCTATCACAGCTGCTCTGGTTAGAGAACTGAGAGAAGAGACCGGTTCCGGTATGATGGACTGCAAGAAGGCGCTTGTCGCAACAAACGGCGACAAGGAAGCCGCAGTCGAGTGGCTCCGGAAGAAGGGACTTGCAACGGCAGAAAAGAAGTCCGGAAGAATTGCTTCCGAAGGCCTTTCCATGATCGTTGTCTCTGATGACGCAAAGAAGGGTGTTGCGGTTGAGGTCAACTCCGAGACCGACTTCGTTGCTCAGAACGAGAAATTCAGAAACTATGTCAAGACCATTGCAGATCAGGCACTTGACACAAAGGCCGCAGATATCGACGCATTCCTTGCTGAGACCAGCAAGGCTGATCCGACAAAGACGGTTGCAGAGTACAATGCAAGCATGATCGCCGTTATCGGTGAGAACCTGAAGATCCGCCGCTTCCAGCAGCTGGAAGAGCAGAACGGTTTTGTTACCGGCTACACGCACATGAATGGTAAGATTGTCGTTCTGGTCGATGTTGAGTCTGATGTGGACAACGAGGCTGTCCGGGAGATGGGCAAGAACATCGCGATGCAGATCGCAGCTCTGAATCCGAAATATACCAGCGATGCAGAGGTTCCGCAGGATTACAAGGATCATGAGATTGCTATCCTGACGGAGCAGACAAAGAATGACCCGAAGATGGCAGGAAGCCGGAGAAGGTCATCAGCGGTGCGGTGATGGGCCGTCTGAAGAAAGAGCTCAAGGAGATCTGCCTGCTTGATCAGGAGTATGTCAAGGCTGAGGACGGAAAGCAGTCTGTTGCTCAGTATGTCGCTTCTGTCGCGAAGGCTCAGAACGCAAAGATCAACATCAAGGGCTTTGTCCGTTTTGAGACCGGCGAAGGGCTGGAGAAGAAGAACGAGGACTTTGCGGCAGAGGTTGCTGCTCAGCTTCAGAAGTAATCTTCAACTGTAAAACGAGATGCAACCCCTCTCGTTCTGGCCTGAGGCCATAATGGTTACGAATCAAATACCTGCCGGGAGGTTGCATCCCGGCTTGCAAAGAGATCAGTCAAGGCTGGTCTCTTTTTCTTGTCATCTCTTTTCTCTGTGCGATATCCTCATCCGGTTGTCGGCTGGAAATGGAGGATGCCATGGCAAAGTTTTTTACCTGTGAAGAACGCTTAATGCTGCAGAGACTCTTGAAGGAGGGCATGTCCTTCAAGAAGATCGCAGTCCCTACGAAACGTTCAGCTTTCACTACGGAGAAGAGGTGTTAAGGCTTCTGGGGTGCACTCAAGTTGCCACTGAAGACATCTTACTGAAGCCCTTTCTTCTCAAAAAATAATTAGCGACAGAGCCGCCAACACCACTGACCCATAACACTGCTCACAGGGGTGGATTCTCCGATTACAAAAAAATCGAGAGGGAATCGACCTCCATTTGGCGTGCCTGTCAAGGTCATCATACACGAAAAGAAAGGTCTTGAACAGGTTGCATCTCGTGTACAAACGCAGCATCTCACTTACAAATCTGGCATCTGGTGTACAAAACTGGCGTTTCGCTTACAAATATGCACTTTTCAATTTACAAACAAGCATCTCGCCTTACAAACTGGCGTCTCGGATTACAACTCAGCGCTTATAGAGATTCAGGCCACCCCTCCCAACATAATGTTGCCATTATGATTGACAACGTAAACCATATAAACTATTATTTGAGCTGAAAGGAGATGATTTTTATGCCTACAGTTCAAACGCAGATCCGTATTGATTCCGGTGTCAAAAAGCAGGCGAACGAACTCTTTAATGAACTCGGCCTGGACATGTCCGGAGCTGTCAATATTTTCTTAAGACAGTGCATTCTGAGAGGTGGACTTCCTTTCAAGGTTGAGGTTCCACAGTACTCTAAAGAATTGCTCAGCGCTGCAGATGAAGCAAAGCGCATTTCTCGTGAACCTGACGTGCCGGGATACACCAGCATGGAAGATCTTAAGAAAGCTCTTGAAGCCTGAATGATCTTAAACGTCAAATTTACTTCGGCTTATAAGAAAAGCTATAAGCTGATGAAGAAGCGTGGGCTGGACCTTTCTCTTCTTGAGGATGTCATCAACACATTACGTCAGGGTAAAGCACTGGAAGAGAAGTATCATGACCACGAACTGAAGGGAAAACTCAAAGGTTTCCGTGAGTGCCATATTCAGCTGGATTGGCTTCTTATCTATCTGATTGAGAATGACATACTTACATTGACTCTGGTAGACACCGGAAGCCATGCAGATCTCTTTAACATGTAACGAGAGCCGCCTGAAATGGGCGGCTTTCATCTGTTAACTCGTCCGTGATGGATCTTTTCGTGACAGCTTCGGCATAAACTCTCGAGGTTCTCCTCATCGTTCGTCCCTCCCTCTGAGATCGGAATGATATGGTGCACCTCCTCGACCGGGACATACCGCCCTCGCTTTAAGCACTCCTCACAGAGAGGATGCTTGTGGACGTATTTTGTCCGGATATATGTGATTGAGCAGGCTCATTGTCTCCACTGTGGAAATTGTTTGACGGTGTGTCCCGCAGGAGCTGTGGAAAGAAAGTAATCCTATGAGTGAGAAAATAACGCAGGAACAGCGGCTTGACTATCTTGTGAAAGAGTTCAAGGCTGATTCCGATGAATATAAAGATGTACAGGTGCCGGGAGATACGGAGGGAAAGCAGCGGATTTTGCGTTCTTTAATGAACATCCGTATGCCGAAGACGTTGTCAGATGATGTGCTTGCGGTTCAGGATGAATATCTGACCGGAAGAGCCAAAGAGAAAGGTATAGTGTATCTTTCCGACATCCCGATTATCCGGGACGGATTTTCCATTTGGCAGGGAGACATTACAAGGCTTGCGGTGGATGCCATTGTCAATGCGGCCAACTCGCAGATGCTTGGATGCTTTATACCGATGCACACCTGCATTGATAACTGCATCCATACTTTTGCCGGAGTTCAATTACGGGCTGAGTGTAATCGGCAGATGAATCATTTGCGCGAGAGATTCGGCAGGAACTATGAACAGGCAACCGCAGTTCCCATGCTGACGGATGCCTATAATCTTCCTGCAAAGAAGGTCATACATATTGTGGGGCCTATCGTGCAGAAACGGCTGACATCTGCACTTGAAAAAGACCTTGCTGATTGTTATAGAAACACACTTGATATGTGCAGGGAGAATGGACTGAAAAGCGTGGCGTTCTGCTGCATTTCCACAGGTGTATTCCACTTTCCAAATAAACGGGCTGCGGAGATTGCGGTCGATACGGTAGAAAAATGGATGGCTGATAATCCTGGAGTGATGGAAAGAGTGATCTTCAATGTTTTTAAGGATGAGGACAAAGAATACTATGAAGAACTTATACAGTGAACTGCCCAACGGCTATCAGGAGAGCATTCAGAAAGGACTCGGCGCGATGAGATATTTCAGCAGAAATATGTCATTCGGCGCGGGGACTGAGGAAGAACGGATCGGAAGGCTTAAAAAAGAAATTGAAAGTGCCGATGCCATTGTAATCGGAGCCGGAGCGGGCTTGTCTACAGCGGCAGGACTTACATACAGCGGAGAGCGTTTTGAACGCTACTTTTTCGATTATGCAAACAGATATGGCATCCGAGACATTTATTCCGGCGGTTTCTATCCCTTCCCGGACGAAGAGACGCGCTGGGCATGGTGGGCAAGGCATATCTACTACAACCGCTATATCGATGCTCCAAAGCCTGTTTATGGAAAACTTCTCAATCTCATAAAGGACAGGGACTATTTTGCGATTACTACCAACGTGGATCACCAATTCCAGAGAGCAGGATTTGATAAAAAGCGGCTTTTCTATACGCAGGGAGACTACGGACTGTTCCAAAGTGTGAATCCATCACTGCAAAAAACATATGATAATGAGGAGTGGGTCATGAAGGCAATGGAGGCACAGGGTTTTGTGAAAGATGCTGACGGCGTATATCAGGTGCCGGAGGATGGGCGAATTGCGATGCGGATTCCATCAGATCTGATCCCGAAATGCCCGGATGACGGAAGTGGCGTCACAATGAATCTTCGTGCGGATGATTCTTTTGTTGAGGATGAAGGCTGGCACAGAGCATCGGCGGCATATTCCGATTTCCTTCGCAGGCATGAGAAACTTTATGTACTGTATCTGGAACTTGGCGTGGGAGCCAACACACCGATCATCATCAAGTATCCATTCTGGCAATACACACAGGAGAACCCGCAGGCTTTCTATGCCTGCATCAATAAGGGTGAGGCATATTGTCCGCAGGAGATAGCCAAGAGATCCGTATGCATTGACGGGGATATCGGAGAGGTGCTGCAGAAAATGTTTTAGAAAATGAGGCCATTGGCTTCAAAATATAAAGCAGGAGAAGCTCATGATTATCGAACGAAAGCATTACCTTGAAAGATTGATTTCCAGGATCGATAACCAGATGATTGAGGTTGTCACCGGTGTCCGGCGGAGTGGGAAATCATTTCTGCTGTTCAATCTGTTTTATCATTATCTGATTGAAAACGGAGTTCCTGAAGATCATATCATTACGCTCTCACTTGATGATATAGATTATTTAACTGAACTCAAAATTAATATGGGGGTGGGTGCCCAAAGCAAAAAAATCTGTATTGCAGAGCTGATAAATTGTGACTGATGACACTCACATCATATGATTAAAACGTATCAGCTTCCCGCATATACTGTATTTATATGAAAGAAGATGATAAAGATGGGCGGGATAGAATCGGCCAGCTTCGGTTTTGAACCAGCCGCAGCTGCGTCAGCCTCTCCGGAAGAATGGAATCGAGCATTGTCGTATCTGAGAAAGTACGCGGATAATTCTCTGGCGTATCTGGCTCTGGAGCCGGATAAGGAATGGCTGTTTTCCGAGAATCCGGAAGGCATGGTAAGCTTTGCACGGTCTGGGATACGATCGTGGTCTGCGGGGATCCGATTTGTGCGGCAGACAGTTTTCCAAAGATGCTGGCGATGCTTCGATCCTTTTCGGCGGCAGAGCGAAAACATCTGGTTTTTCTGATGACCAATGAAACCCATATACCGGAGTACCAGGCAGAAGGACTGGGCTGTTTTAAGTGCGGCGAGGAGGCGGTCTTCGATGTACAGACTTGGTCGATGCAGGGAGGACGCTGCGCCAAGGTGAGATCTTCCTGCCATACGGCGATGAATTACGGCCTTACGGTGCATGAATACCGGCCGCAGTCAAAGCGGGATGAGAACATCGAACGCCAGTTTCATGAAATCACAGATGCATGGCTTGAAGAAAAACATACAGCCAGACTGCAATTTGCCGTCGGCAGTCTGATGCTGGAGAGGCAGTGCGACAAGAGATATTTCTATGCTGTCGATCCAGATGGAGTCATTCAGGGTATCAATGTGCTGAATCCGTATCTGGGAGGAAAAGGATGGATCGTGGATATCATGCGGCGCCGGGAGGGATGCCCTCATGGTGTGATGGAACTTTTGTTTCACGACATTATGGAGACACTGAAGAAAGAAGGCATACAGGAAGCGAGCCTCGGCGTAGCTCCGTTTTTCAATACGGAGGCAGAAGACCATCCCTGCCTGATCGAGAAGGCAGAGCACTATATTTATGAGAATATGAATTATATCTATGGTTTTAAACCACTGTATGTCGCTAAGAACAAATTCAACCCGAAATGGAAGAACACGTATGTTGTCTGTTATCCGAAGCATATGTCCTTCTGGATGGAGGAGGCGGCCTTTGCTGTTCTGGATTCCCGGGGATTCAGCGATTACGTGCATGCTTATCTGAAAATGCGGCGGGTGCAGCATGAAAAAAAGTGCCTGGATAAGAATGGCGAACAGGGGGAATGAGAAATTGGAGAAGATACATGTAAATCACGTAGACATCTTTTATGAGATGGTCGGGCAGGGCCGGCCGGTGGTTTTGATCCACGGGAATGGTGAGGATCATACTATCTTCGACCGAACAGTCCATCTTTTAGAGGAGAAACACACCTGCTATCTTCCGGATTCCCGTGGACACGGAAAGAGCCAATGGACCGGTGAATTCCATTACAGGGATATGGCAGAGGATCTGATTCAGTTCCTGGAGAAACTGAATCTTCGTGATGCAGCAGTGGTCGGATTTTCTGACGGGGGTATCATCGGTCTGATGGCAGCGTCCAGAACGAACCGGATCACTTCCCTGGTTGCATGCGGAGCGAATACCGGCCAGAGGGTCTGCGCGGCCTGTGTCTTACGGGAATGAAAATTCATCACTTTTTAGCCGGAGTCCGCTCATGCGTCTGATGATCAGGGAGCCGGACATTCGTGATGAAGAGCTGGCAGAGATTCATGCAGATACCCTCATAGTGGCCGGTCAGCATGATCTGATTCGTAAGAGTGAGACTGATCATATCGCTTCGAAAATTCCGGGTGCAGAGAAAGTGATTCTTCCGGGAGAAAGTCACAGAAGTTATATCATGCATAGTGAAAAGCTGGCAAAGATTCTCCTGGATTTTTTGGGTAGAAAATGAGGAGAAAAGGTTCTGAGCTCAGGTCTCCCAATCAGATATGGAAAGTTTTCGGCATGAAATTCTATCGTTGATGTGGATTATATTGCAGTCAGGCATCAACTGTTAAGACAATTGGCTGATCAGAAGTAATGCTTATGCATAGGAGCACTGCTGTTAAGGGAGATTAAACATTTTACATCAAGTTCTGGATATATGTTAAACAGTGGAATTGGCGTGTTCCTGATGCCTGTATGTGCGGCTGGACTTTTATGGAAGGGAAGAAAGCTGTTTACAATGCTGAATTCCATGTTCGGAAGTCAGGATGGAAGTGTTCTGCTGCTGATTACGGTCATGCTTTGTGGTCTTATATCCATGAATATTATGACTGCACCTTCGATATCTTTGGAGGGTAAAAGTCTGTGGATTGCACAGTCTCTTCCTGTGACACCATGGCAGGTACTTCGTGCGAAACTGGATATGCAGCTTATTTTAAATAGTATACCTGCGATGCTTTGCATGATTTGTACAGCAGTAGTCTGCCCATTTAAAATTGAACAATTTGTGATAATGATTCTGCAGGTACTATCCTATGTGTTTGTCATGGCAGTTTTTGGTTTATTTATGGGAGTGATAAAGCCGGTGCTTACCTGGACGAATGAGCTTACACCGATTAAGCAGAGTGCTTCTGTGATGATAACAATGTTTGGCGGATTCGGATATACAGCACTTCTGTTTATTGGATATATGGTGCTTCCGGGTTATACATTGGGATATATGCGCTATATTGGAATTTTAATAGCAGTCAATGTTGTGGCTGGTCTGACATTGTATATTTGGCTTAAAACAAAAGGCTGTGATAGATTTGCAGAACTATGATAACGGAAACAAACGTAGGAAATTATGAAATCAAGTCATAAACAATACGGAAAGAGGCTGCTTATATTAGTATTTTCAATCATCATGTGGATGTTGTTTACTCAGATTTTTGGAACGATTTGGACCGTGAGTGTAGCATCGGTCTTCGTATTTATTTGTAAATTGGGAATCTTAGGAGTATTTCTGGCAGTTCTATTGGATGAAGGTGTCAGGGTGCTGATTAATTTCTGGAAATATTTAAGAATCGTAAAGAAGTGGAGAGAATAGAATGGTCAATTTAAAAGTGATTAACGAAAACAATTTTCTGGATGCATTCCAATTAAGGCTGGCAGATGGGCAGGAAAAGTATGTCTCCAATCCAATTCGAAGCTTAGCACAAGCATATGTATATCGTAAGCAGTGCCAGCCATTTGGAATATATGATGGAGATGAGATGGTAGGTTATGTTATGGTAATTTACGATTATGATATTCCGGAATATGATATCTGGCATATGATGATAGATGCTTCAAAACAGGGAAGAGGGTACGGATGTGCAGCTCTGCGATTGGTGCTGGAGTACATAAAAACAAAGCCATTTGGTGATTCCAACAGAGTAACACTTACATGTAATAAAGATAATCAAGTGGCATTAGAACTTTATCATAAAGTGGGATTTGTGGAAACCGGTGAGGAAGATGATGAGGAGATAGAACTTTCACAGAGACTGGCTTAGGAGAGAATAGCTATATATGAATAAAGAATATACACAAAAATAGGGGGTATTGCTCTTTTTATGTCCAATCCCCAAGAAATCAAGGCAACTCAAGGTTTATGCATGGTTATGCATGACACTACCGACTCCGGAAAGGGGGAACCGAAATGATCAGATGTTAGAAATGCCATCACGTATTAAAAAAGTAGGATTACCGAAGCGGACGGGCCTGCAGCAGACGGAACAGGATGACCTGAATCACCAGGATCGATGGGACACCGATGGAGAACTTCAGTTTCCTTGTTTTATGATGAAAGAGGTACATACCTGCCAGCGCCCCGATGCTGCCGCCGGCGGCGGCCAGGATGAGCAGTGTTTTCTCCGGAATCCGCCACTGATTGTGAACGGCCCTGTACTTGTCGGTGCCGTAGGCAATCAACGTGATGATATTCAGCACAACCAGATACAGAACTGCAGCAGAATCCATATAGAAAACCCTCCCGTTTTGAAAAATGCAGCCCGCCGATATGATGATTCCTGGCCGCCATTCAGACATGATGATACAGCGTCTGTCTGTCAGTGAAAAGAGGGAGCTTGATTTTCTGCTGTGGAGGCGGGTATAATTGCTGCAGGGTTCTATAAAGAAAAAGGAGGCAGAATGATGAAGGTTGTATCGACAGAGAAGGCACCGGCGGCAATCGGCCCTTATTCCCAGGGGATCGTGACCGGAGGACTCGTATTTGTGTCCGGACAGACACCGATTGATCCGCAGACAGGAAAGTTCGCGGAGGATATCGCAGCGCAGGCTGAGCAGAGCTGCAGGAATGTCGGGGAGATTCTGAAGGCAGCCGGAAGCGGTTTTGAGAGGGTTGTCAAGACAACCTGCTTCCTTGCAGATATTAAAGATTTCAAGGCATTCAACGAAGTCTATGCGAAGTATTTTGTTTCGAAGCCTGCACGCAGCTGCGTGGCGGTGAAGGATCTTCCGCTTGGCGTAGGGTGCGAGATCGAGGCTATTGCAGAAGTTTGATACCGTGATCAGGAAGAAGGACAGAGGTGTCCCCGGAGAAGAGATTTTCCGGGGACTTTTTTCGGATTTCTTCTGGAAGTAAGATCAAGTGTGGATATATTTGTTCAGATGAGTTATGATATGGGAAATAGAACATGAAAATCCCGGAAAGGATTGGAGGATATCAGCATGAAAAAGATACTGTTTGTGGCATCGGAGGGCGTGCCGTTTATCAAGACCGGGGGCCTTGCCGATGTGGTTGGATCGCTGCCGAAGTGCTTCGACAAGGAGAAGTATGACTGCCGCGTGATCCTTCCGAAGTATATGTGTATGAGACAGGAGTGGAAGGATAAGATGCAGTATCTGACCCACTTCTATATGGATCTGTCCTGGAGAAGTCAGTATGTCGGTATCCTGGAGATGGAATACCAGGGCGTACATTTCTATTTCATTGACAACGAGTACTATTTTGCAGGCCCGAAGCCCTATGGAAATATCTATCAGGATGTGGAGAAGTTTGCGTTTTTCTCGAGGGCGGCGCTCTCTGCGCTTCCGGTCATCGGATTTCAGCCGGATATTGTCCACTGTCATGACTGGCAGACTGGACTTGTGCCGGTATACCTGAAGGACAGCTTCCATCAGGGAGATTTCTACCGGAACATGAAGTCAATCATGACCATTCACAACCTGAAGTTCCAGGGCGTCTGGGATGTGAAGACCATTCAGGACATTACAGGACTGGACAAGTCTTATTTCACACCGGATAAGCTGGAGGCATACGGGGATGCCAATTACCTGAAGGGCGGTATTGTCTACGCAGACTGGATCACGACGGTGTCCAGAACTTACGCGGAGGAGATTAAGACGCCGTTCTATGGGGAACGTCTGGATGGCCTGATGCGTGCGCGCTCCAACTGCCTGAGCGGAATTGTGAACGGAATTGACTATGATGAGTACAATCCGGAGACCGATCAGTTTATCGAGCAGCCTTACAATGCAAGAAATTTCCGTAAGGAGAAGATCAAGAACAAGAGGGCGCTGCAGCGGGAACTTGGGCTTGAGCAGGACGACCGGAAGTTCATGATCGGCATTGTTTCGAGGCTGACAGATCAGAAGGGCTTTGACCTGATTGCGTACATGATGGACGAGATTTGCCAGCAGGATCTGCAGATTGTCGTGCTTGGAACAGGTGAGGACGATATGAGAATATGTTCCGCCATTTCGCGTGGAAGTATCAGGGAAAGGTCTCGGCGAACATATATTATTCTGAAGCGATGAGCCACAAGATCTATGCATCCTGTGATGCATTCCTGATGCCGTCCCTGTTTGAACCGTGCGGGCTGAGCCAGCTGATGAGTCTCCGCTACGGGACCATCCCGATTGTCAGGGAGACGGGCGGACTGAAAGATACGGTGGAGCCTTACAATGAATATGAGTCGACCGGAACCGGATTCTCATTTGCAAACTATAACGCTCATGAGATGCTTGGCACGATCAAGTACGCGATGGACGTCTTCTATAATCGCAGAAGAGAGTGGAACAAGATGATTGACCGCGCGATGGCGAAGGATTTCTCGTGGAAGACTTCCGCAAAACAGTATGAGGAGCTGTACGATCATCTGCTGGGCTGGTAAGCAGGGGTAAGAAGAAGGATAAAAAGAAGAAGAGGGGCAGCGGGGGAAACCTCGATGCCCCTCTTCTTCCTTGACGCTGCGGATGTCCTGTGATATATTTTTTTAATTCCAAGTAAATTACTAGGATTAAAATATCGGAGGAAAGAACGAGCATGAAATTATCCACGAAGGGCAGATATGGTCTTCGGGCTATGATTGATCTTGCATCTCATATGGATGAGGAGACGGTCTCCCTGAGCAGCATTGCCCGCAGGGAGAGTATTTCGGAGTCCTACCTGGAACAGCTGGCATCCTCGTTGAAGAAGGCCGGCCTTGTCACATCAAGCAGAGGAGCGCAGGGAGGTTACAGACTTGGACGGGATGCTCTGAAATCTCGGTAGGAGATGTGCTGAGAGCCTGCGAGGGCAGTACAGATGCGGTCTCCTGCCCGGGCCTGAAGTCGGAATCGGCCGGGAAGGAGACCGGCTGTGCCGGGGCAGAGATGTGCGTGTCAAAGTATGTCTGGGAGAAAATCAATACGGCGATCACGGATACAGTCGATGGCATCTATTTGTCTGAGCTTGTCAAAGAATCGAGAAAGGCACGAACCGGTCATCCGGATGAGCTGCCTGGCTGTGCTGCAGGAGGAAAGAGATGAGCGGGGATAAACCGGAATTCATCTATCTGGACAATGCGGCAACAACAAGGACACTTCCGGAAGCAGTCTCGGTTATGCTGCCGTTTTTTACAGAAACTTATGGCAATGCTTCGGCGGTGTATGAAGCCGGGCAGCTCTGCCGCAGTGCGGTCATGCGGTCCAGAAAGACGATTGCAGATCTGATCGGGGCGGACT
>ERZ791624.1043-NODE-1043-length-14699-cov-1.919079_pt1 | contig 14699 bp, 12 predicted proteins | sample MGYA00510058_ERZ791624 | MGnify/ENA primary metagenome ERZ791624 (study PRJEB30046, sample SAMN00715158) | human gut metagenome | study: EMG produced TPA metagenomics assembly of the A metagenome-wide association study of gut microbiota in type 2... | reverse complement strand
GTAACAGACCTTTCCTTACGCCAGTCCTTAGTGAGCCGCAAGAAAGCGGCGAACTTAGTACTGTTGCGTAAGGAATAGAACGAGAGTGCGCTGTTACACCCTTCTCGTCTCAGAGCCACCGTACAATTCTATAGTATGAGAATAAGGAGACAACATGGGAAAAGTATTTTTTACAAGACACGGACAGACGATCTGGAACGTGGAGAATAAGATATGCGGTGCAACTGATATTGAACTGACGGAGCTTGGACATCAACAGGCAGAGGAGCTTGGAAGAAAGCTGGCGGAGGAACAGCCGGGAATCGATGAGATATTATATTCACCGCTTGTTCGTGCTGCCGAGACTGCCAGACATATATCGGAGATGACAGGAATTCCGATGCGGATGGAGCCGAGATTAAAGGAGCAGAACTTTGGACGGTTTGAATCAACACCCAGAAATGGAGAAGAATTCATGGAAGCAAAATCCCATTTCCTCGATCATTATGATGGTGGAGAGACGATGATGCATCTGTGCCAGCGTGTCTATAATCTGTTAGATGATGTAAAGGCGGAGTCGGATCATAAGACATATCTGCTGGTTGCGCATAATGGAATTTCAAGAATCGTACAGTCATATTTCTATGATATGACAAATGAAGAGTTCGCGCATTTCGGGATTAAGAACTGTGAGATCCGGGAATATTACTTTTAAATGAGTCATCCGGTAAAAAGCCGGTGCTTGTTGATATTTTTTATCAATAAGTACCGGCTTTTTGTATACAAAGACAGAAATTTGACAGTATAATGTTAGAAGAAACTAACTAAAAACAGATAAAGGGTTGACAACAACCTATGCATGTGTTATTAATCATATGAACAAATAATCAAATGTTCAAAGAAAAGAATAAATAATTACACAGCATTTAGAAGAATATTGTTGGACGAGTTAAAAAGGAGGAACAGTTAAATGAAAAATCAGAATTTTTTACAGATCAGTGGTCTGAAAAAGAGCTTCGGATCAGGGGAGAACCGGACAGAGGTATTAAGAGGACTGGATTTTACAGTGACGAAGGGAGAAATCTGTGTCTTGCTTGGACCATCCGGCTCCGGTAAGTCTACGCTATTGAATATCATAGGCGGAATCGATAATGCGGACAGTGGTTATATAGCGATCAATGGGGAAAAAACAGTTGATATGGATGAGAAGACACTGACACAGTACAGAAGAAAGCATCTTGGCTATGTATTCCAGATGTATAATCTGATCCCGAATCTGAACGTAAAGGAAAATGTAGAGGTTGGTGCATATTTAAGTGATTCACCGCTTGATGTCGATGATATCTTAAAGACGCTTGGTTTATATGAGCACAGACATAAGCTTCCGAATCAGTTGTCCGGTGGACAGCAGCAGAGAACATCAATTGGAAGGGCTATCGTTAAGAATCCGGATATCCTGCTCTGTGATGAACCGACAGGTGCACTTGATTATAAGACCTCGAAGGAGATCCTGAAGCTGATCGAGGATGTAAATCAGAAATATGGAAATACCGTTATCATGGTTACACATAATGATGCGATCAAGAATATGGCAGACCGTGTGATCAAACTGCGTGATGGAATGATCCGTAAGAATATAGTAAATGATGTAAAGATTCCTGCAATGGAGCTTGACTGGTAATACAGAAGTGGAAGAGAGAAAAGGAGAATTTATAATATGAAGAATCCATTATGGAAACGGCTGCCGAAGGAACTGGCTGCCGATCTTGGAAAGTATCTGGTTATTTTCCTGTTTATGATCTTGAGTATTGGTTTTGTGTCCGGCTTTCTGGTAGCCGGTAAGAGTATGGTCGCTACATATGATGAGAGCTTTGATAAGTATAATATCGAGAATGGTAATTTTGAGTACAAGGATGAAGCATCATCCGAGGCGAAGAGAGCGATTGAAGATGAGGGGGTAAAGCTGTATGAGAATTATTACTATGAGAAAATCGTAGAAAAAGATGGGGATGAAAGTACACTCCGTATTTTTAAGAATCGTACAGATGTGGATAAGGTTTGTCTGAGACGGGAGCGTTCCCTACGGCAGAGGATGAGATTGCAATTGACCGTATGTATGCGGAAAATAATGGGATCAAGGTAGGAGATGATCTGTCGGTTGATGGGCAGACATATAAGGTATCGGGCTTTGTAGCATTATCTGATTACAGCGCATTATTCCAGAATAACAATGATACGATGTTTGATTCCGTGCTGTTCGGTGTTGCGATCGTAACGGATGAACGGTTTGAAAGCTTTGACAAAGGGCTGATGCATTATTCTTATGCCTGGATCTATGACGATGAACCTGAAGATGAGAAAGCGGAGAAGGATGTATCCGATGATCTTGCAAAGGTGATCAGTCAGTATGGAGAAGTGGAGAAGTTTATTCCAAGATATACGAATCAGGCAATTAATTTTACCGGAGAGGATATGGGTAGTGATTCGATAATGGTGGAAACACTGCTTTATATTATAATCGTGATCATGGCATTTATCTTTGCGATTACGATCAACAATACGATCGTAAAGGAAGCCGGCACGATCGGTACTCTTCGGGCCTCCGGTTACACAAGAGGAGAATTACTGGCACATTACATTTCTCTTCCGATCCTGGTTACATTTGTAGCAGCTGTAATCGGAAATGTTCTGGGATATACAGTATTTAAAAATGTCTGTGTGGCAATGTATTATGGAAGTTACAGTCTGACAAAATATGTGACAAAATGGAATGCGGAAGCATTTGTAAAAACGACGGTTATTCCGATCGTGCTGATGCTTGTCATAACAGCATGGATGATCTATTCGAAGCTCCGTATGTCACCGCTTCGGTTTATCAGACGGGATCTTTCAAAGTCAAGGAGAAAGAAAGCGGTCAAGCTGCCACATTTCCGTTTCTTTACCAGATTCCGTATACGTGTGATCCTGCAGAATCTGCCAAGCTATATCGTATTGTTTATTGGAGTAACATTTGCGATCGTTTTGCTGATGTTCGGAATGATGATGTCGCCACTTTTAAAACACTATCAGGATGAAACACTGGACAACATGCTTGCGGATTATCAGTACGTTTTGAAAATGCCTGTGGAAACAGAGAACAAGGATGCAGAGAAATACTTGGTAACTTCCCTGATCTATAAAACAGATATAAGAGATGAAGAAGTCATGGTCTATGGTATCTCGGATGACAGCAAGTATTCCAAGGTACAGCCTGCGGATGGAGAAATGCTGATCTCTGACGGACTTCGTGACAAATATAAACTGAAAAACGGGGATACGATCACGCTGGATAAGGAATATTCATCCGATTCTTATAAGATAAAGGTTTCCGGTGTGTGCACATATCCTGCGGCATTGGCAGTATTTATGAATGAGAAGACATATCGGGAAATGTTCGATGTCGAAGAGGGATATTTCTCAGGATATTTCTCAAATGAGAAGCTGACTGATATTGATGAGAAGCTGATCGCGACAGTCGTTACAGAGGAAGATCTGACAAAGGTATCAAGACAGCTTGATCGTTCCATGGGCCAGATGTTTTATATGTTTGAGGTATTCGCACTGGCGATGTTCATGCTGATGGTTTATCTGCTTACAAAGCTGATCATTGAGAGGAATACCGTATCAATATCCATGGTAAAGATCCTTGGATATGAGAACAAAGAGATCAACAAGCTGTACCTATCTGCAACAACCTGGGTGATGGCAGTATGTGTCATCCTTGGAATCATTCTCTCACAGGTGGCGATCTCCGGCATCTATTATGTGATGATGAAGGAAGCGATCAGTGGATGGATGACGATCTATATTGCTCCGTATATTTATCCTGCGATCTTTATCCTGGCGATGGCAGCCTATGGAATCATCGCTGTCTTCCAGGTAAAAAGGATCAAACGGATCCCGATGGATGAGGCGTTGAAAAATGTTGAATAAGTCAATTGGTCATAATGTTCAAAATTGAATGATCTGAAACAAAAACGGCCTAAAAACTTTCAATATTGAAAGTTTTTACAAATATAACAAATTTATAAAAAACAGGGAGATTTGCAGTTCACAAATCTCCCTTCTTATGTTATCATCGTAAAGATGGTGTGCTGGAGATTTTGTCGAAAGAAGGCGTGCATTTCGATCGATAGTATCACGGTAAAACAGGTACAATAGAAGAAGGGAGATTATTATGAATCAGAAAAAAGAAGCGATTTATGATGCAAGGGAACTGGGTGTTCCGAAAATGTTGCTGTTAGGTTTGCAGCACATGTTTGCCATGTTTGGTGCAACTATCTTAGTACCAATTCTGGTAAATTCTTATTTTAATGGAGAGGGCTTATCCATTCAGGTTACACTGATCTGTGCCGGAATCGGAACGTTATTCTTCCATTTATGTACAAAATTAAAGGTGCCTGCATTTTTGGGTTCCTCATTTGCTTTCTTAGGAGGCTTTCACACAGTCGCAAATCTTGATACCGGAATCTTCAAAGATATGTCTATGGGTGAGAAATTACCTTATGCATGTGGTGGTATCGTAGTAGCAGGTGCGTTGTATCTGGTTCTTGCACTGGTTGTAAAACTGGTTGGCATAAAACGTGTTATGCGTTTCCTTCCACCTGTTGTTACCGGTCCGATCATTATCTGTATCGGTCTGAGTCTTGCGCCATCAGCCGTAAATAATGCAAAAACAAACTGGCTTCTTGCAATTATCGCATTTGCAGTTATCGTAATTTTCAATATCTGGGGCAAAGGAATGTTCAAGATCATTCCGATTCTTATGGGTGTTGTGATCTCATATGTAGTTGCATTTATTCTTTTCAAATGTGGTGTTCACAATCCGGATGGATCAGCAATCTTCACATTTAAAGCAGTAAAAGATGCCGGATGGGTGGATCTTCCTCCATTCCAGCTTTGCAAATTTAATATTACTTCCATCCTTGTAATGGCACCTATCGCTCTTGCAACTATGATGGAGCATATCGGAGATATCTCAGCAATCTCAGCTACAACAGGAAATAATTTCATCAAGGATCCGGGACTTCACAGAACTCTGATCGGTGATGGTCTTGCTACAGCGTTTGCTGCTGCATTCGGTGGTCCTGCAAATACAACATACGGTGAGAATACCGGTGTTCTTGAGCTTAGCCGTGTATACGATCCAAGAGTCGTACGTCTGGCTGCTGTATATGCGATCCTTCTCAGCTTTTCGCCAAAGGTTGCTGAGTGTATCGGTTCACTTCCTGCATCGATCATCGGTGGTGTCAGCTTCATGCTGTACGGAATGATCTCAGCTATCGGTGTTCGTAATGTTGTTGAAAATAAGGTTGATTTCACAAAGTCACGTAACCTGATCGTTGCTGCTGTTATCCTTGTCAGCGGACTCGGATTCGGTGATGGTATTACCTTCACAGTTGCAGGAACATCTATCACATTAACATCACTTGCTATCGCAGCTATCCTTGGAATTGCTTTAAACGCAATCCTTCCGGGCAAAGACTACGAATTCGACGAGTAAAATGAATAAAGCCTGAATTGGCTTGTAATACAAAACTGCCATATTAAGACACGCTGTGGTTTCGATGAACTGCATATACCTGATTCGCAAATGTTCCTGTGCCAACTCGCCCTTTGGGCTCAGACAGGCACCCACATTTGCTGGTATATGCATTCCATAACGAAATCTTCGCTTGAGGTCTTAATATGGCAGTTTTGTATTACAAGCTGGATTCAGGCTTATGTAGGTTGAGAAGATGTTAGAGGATATAATGTGGTATACTTGGTATAAAAAATCTCCCAGACGTTCCGGATATGATAGATACGAGAATTTTGTTGCGAGAAACACGCTATCAGCGAATAGATGCGTGTGACGAGTAGAAATTCGTAGTAATCATATCCGGAACGTCTGGGAGATTTTATATTAGGTGTACATAATTTTTTCCTGTTTATTCTACATCCAGAAGTTCAATCTTGAAGTTCAGTTCTTTGCCAGCCATCTCATGGTTTGCGTCAAAGGTGATCGTAGTATCATCCTTGGCGGTTACCTTAACAGGGAAAGACTGTCCGGCTGGATTTGACAGGAATACCTTCTGGTCAATTTCCAGATCCTCAGCACCGGGAAGCTGGCTGATCTCAATGGTCAAGATATTTTCAGGATCCGGCATGCCGTATGCTTCTTCCGGCATAAGGTGTACATCGATGATATCACCGATCGCCATGCCCTTAACAGCTTCGTCAAAGCCCTTGATCATCATGCCTGCACCACATACAAAGTCGATCGGTTCGCCACGGTCATAAGATGAATCAAATTTTGTTCCATCGTTAAATGTTCCTGTATAGTGAACCGTACATTTCTTGCCTTCGTTACTCATAAAAAATTCCTCCGATTTCATTGAATGTCTTATTCTAACATGAAATGGATAGAATGACTATAAAATGTTCGTGAAATTCCTTTGCCTGAAAGTGCCGCGTCGGTTCACAAAACTTTTGATATGTGCTACAATAAAGAATAATGCTGCCATAAGACAGTTTTTAAGGAAAGAGAAAAATATGAGAAAAGATTCAAAGAATAACAGTCGAAAGACAAATTACAAAAAAGCAGGAATCTGTATCGGAATGGCTGCCGTTTTGACATGCACAGTTTTTACATGGGGTGGACTGTCGGATAAGAAGACAGGATTTTCGGATCAGACAGGAACAGATTCGAATAAAACATCGATACATACATACGACATAGAGGATCTGCCTTCGGAGGATACTCGGGAGAATACGATTCGGATTCACGGAGATTCTTATACTGTGTCAGAGCTGAGTGGGGATGCTGCGCATAATAAAGAATCAGATGATCTGATGAACCGGAGTGAGGCTTCGATAGACACAGAGGATGCTTCTACACAGTCTGAACAGAATATACAGAGTGAATATGCACTGAATGCAAAGATAAAAGAAGTGGATGATGCATCAGATGTAGTTGCTCTGATCAATGATACGTGGGAAGAACCGGAGAAACAGGATTCGGCAGAGTTGGCAGATGCGGAAGATAAGAACATTCAGAAGGAAAAGACGGATGATACCTATCAGTTGAAGCGCCTTATGGTTCTGACGGATGGCAGGAAGCTGACAGATGATTATGGTGCTTCCGAGATTCTTCATTATGGTAAATATAATGAATATGTGCTGCAGTTTGAAACGGAAGCCGATACAAAGTATGCATATTATGAGCTGGTATCTGATTATGGAAAAGATAATTGCTATATAGATCAGGTTGTTACGGATGACGTGCTGGCGACATTTACCGGCGTAACAGATTATAAGACAATGTCATGGGGCGGATCTTATATGGGTATGGGCTATCTGAAGGCTGAATATGACTATTATCAGGTAGACAGAGATGTGACGGTTGCCCTGATTGATACCGGCCTGGATACGACAAACAAGATTTTTAATAACAGAGTCGAAAAGAGGAGAAGCTTTTATTTTAAAGGCTCTGATTCTGTTAAAAAGACAACCGCATATGTAGACGAAAACGGACATGGTACGCATGTAGCAGGAATAATAGCAGATAATACGCCTGATAATGTGAATTTTATGGTGTTGAAGGCATTTGACGGAGATGGGAAATCATCGAATCTTGCAATTCGAAGTGCACTGCAATATCAGTAGATCAGAAAGCAGATGTGGTAAATATGAGCTTCGGCTGGACCGGAATGTTATGGGCATATTCATCTTATTTGAAGGATGTGTTAAAGAAAGCCGAGACAGCAAGAACGGTTGTGTGCTGTGCAGCAGGGAATAAGGCATCTGATGTTGCTATGACATATCCTGCAAATAAAGAAAATGTCATAACCGTGTCAGCGATCAGAAATAACGGAATGTTCGCATCGGATTATTCGAACTATGGAGACATGATCGATTTCGCTGCTCCGGGAACGCGGTTGTATCCACGTATCTTGGTGGCGGTAAGAAGTCTATGTCCGGTACGTCGATGGCGTCGCCGCATGTAGTGGCGGCAATTGCTTACATTAAGATGATAGAACCCCAATTGAATTATAAAGGGGTTAAGAATCGTCTGAAGCAATATGCGGAGGACAGAGGAACTCTTGGCTGGGACGAGAAGTACGGCTGGGGAGTTATTAAACTTCATGATTATTTTGATGATATGGGACTTGATACCAGATATACGGATTATGATGCAGATGGAACAGAGAAGGCCATGCCGGAGATATCATTTACAAAGGAAAAGCTTACAAAGAAGTACGGAAATGCTGACTATAAGTATGAGGTAACTACGAATTCTACAGGAAAAGTAGTTTACCGGTCGTCAAATACAGCTGTTGCAGAGCCGGATCAGTTCGGTTATATCACGATCAAAAAAGCAGGCTCCTGCACGATCACAGCCAGGGTGGCTGCGGATGCAAATTATAAAAGCGCAAGTGCCGGCTACCAACTGGTTGTATCTAAAAAGGATATGACGAAGAAGAAGGTAAAGCTGTCGAAGACGAGTTATATATATGCAGGAAAAAACTGCAAGCCGAAGGCTGTTGTAAGTGGACTTGCAAAATCTGATTATAAGGTAACTTATAAAAATGCAGATAAACCGGGAACTGCTATTTGCGTGATCACAGGTAAGGGTAACTACAGTGGCAAGATAGAAGTACCATACAGTATAAATCTTGCAAAGACAGTGATAACAAAGATAACAAACAAAAAATCAGGTGTAAGCCTGACATGGAAAAAGGTAGCGGGTGCAAAGGGCTATCGGATCTACAGAAGGACGAAGAATGGTTCGTGGAAACGGATCAGAGAATTGACCTCCAGTAAGAAGGTATCCTTTACGGATAAGACTGCGAAGTCCGGAAAGACTTATGAGTACCGCGTCAGAGCAAAGTGTAATAAGACTTATGGCAGTTATAGCAAGAAAATAAAATTAAAAAAGAAATAAGAAGACAGACATCATTTGAAGTCAGGTGGATCAGATTTCGGGTGATGTCTGTTTTGAAAGGAAAGAAAATGGACAAGAAACAGGTTCAGGAAATATATAGAGAGACAACGCCGGAAGAAGAACAGGAATATTTTGAAGAAGTAGAAAATGAGCTGCAGTGTGATCTTCAGACGACACAGGAAAGCATGGAATATCGGAATCAGGCGATCAAAGCACAGAAGAAATATATGCGTGACAGCCACGGTGATATGGACGACGAGGAATTCCTGCAGAACATGAACAATGTAAATAACGATACATTTTTTATCGAACATGCGGCAAAGCAGGTGGATGTACTGGCGCATCAGATCGAGAACCCGTATTTTGGAAAGATTGCATTTGAGTATCAGGAGGATGGACAGGTTCTTCCGGTCTATATCGGAACAAACGGCTACTGGTCGATGGAAGAACAGGATCAGAAGGTCTATGACTGGCGTGCTCCGATCGCATCGATGTATTATGATTATGAGAAGGGCGAGGCATCCTATCAGGCACCCGATAAAGAATATTCTGGAAAGATCGTAGAGAAGAAGCAATTTGATATCAGTAATGGAAGACTGCATAATGCAGTCGATACCGATGAGAAGATCAATGATATGATCCTGCTTGATGCACTGGGAAAGAACAGCGGCACGAAGATGAAATCCGTAGTTGCAACGATACAGAAAGAACAGAATGCATTGATCCGTAATAAGACTGCTTATAATCTTATCGTGGACGGACGGGCAGGAAGTGGTAAGACAGTAGTTGCGATGCACAGACTGGCGTGGCTGTTATTCAACAATCGTAAGACGATGTCGGCAGACAATGTTATGATCCTGTCGCCAAATGGAATCTTTGGCGATTATATTGCCGGTGTGCTGCCGGAGGTCGGCGAGGATAATGTACCGGAGAAGGAATTTGATTCTCTGATGGAGGAAATCCTGTTTGTGGACTGTGATTATGAGACAAAGCTGGAACAGGCAGACCGGATCACGACGCATCCCGATATGGAAAGTCCGGAGATGAAGAATATTGCATGGAAATCATCGATTGCGTTCTATCAGGCATTTAACAAATATCTGGAAGATTATACGGAAAATATTAAGTTTAAAGATTTCCATTTTGAGAAAACAGAATTTACAAAGGACCAGATCGAGAAGATGTTTTATAATCGTTTTGCCAGATATCCGGTCTATGAACGTTTTGAGAAGATCGCATATTTTATAGCAGACCGGGTAGAGGATGAACAGGATCAGGCATTTACGGATGAGAAGCATCAGAAGATGGAAAACCAGATCACAAAAGAGATGATCTATCAATATGCGGAGCGCAACCTGATTGAATTATATCAGAACTTTCTTAACAGTCAGGCTGAACAGCATCCGGGTATCGAACAATACCGGAATGAGTATGGAAAGGTGTGCTATGAAGATATTCTGGCAGTCTTTTATCTGCAGATTTATTTCTATGGATGCAAGTCTTATGACAATATCAAGCATCTCGTGATCGATGAGATGCAGGACTACAATATATTTCAGTATGCGGTGTTGGATCGTATTTTTAAATGTAAGAAGACGATACTGGGTGACAGTCTACAGGTGCTTTATTATAATCCGGAGGAAACGGTGCTGGATGTATTGCAGACGGTATTTGTGCCGCATGGAGGAACAGGTGGTTGCCAGATCAAGACTCTGGATACTGCATATCGTTCAACCTGTGAGATCACAGAATTCTGTAACAGGATACTGGAAGCAGACCGGGCGTCAGACGAGGTGGAGGCCCATCCACTTAACCGCCATGGCATGGAGCCGGTAACAGAGCAGGCGGAGAGTATAGAAGATGCTGCCGGATTTATCGCAGAGAAGCTTGATTATGGAGAACTGGATGATTTTGATAATGTGGCAATTCTCTGTGATGATGAAGAACGTGCATTTGCCATGTACAAAGAACTGGAAGAATATGAGCAGGTGACATATCTTACGAATCAGTCGACTGTCTATAATGGAGGTGTGGTCGTTCTTCCGAAGTTTCTTGCAAAGGGGATGGAATTCGATGCAGTATTTGTTATCAATGAACAGGATGTGATGGAAAACCGGATCAGCCGACATGCATTTTACATTTCCTGTACAAGAGCACTGCACCAGTTGTATGTGATCGATGTTACAAACTAAACTTGATTATTTCAAGTTTGGTTTGCTATGAATATACATTATTAAGATAAAATGCTTGAAAATATCATTTTGAATGGTCTTTGACTTGGGATATTGACGTATAAATGCAGGAGGACTAGAATGCCTCTTGTCAAAAGGTTTATCCCTTACAGGTAACACCGGATAACTCGTGACAATAAAATATTTGTTAAACGAGGAGATACGAAGATGAGCAGACAGTACGACCCATATGAGAATGTGGTAGCAGTGATGGAAGAAGCCATGAACATTGGCGGAATTGACAAGAGGATGTTTGAGATCATCAGGAATCCACAGCGTGAGACTAAGGTTTACCTTCCTGTGGAGATGGATGACGGAAGTGTTAAGGTATTTGAAGGATACAGAGTCCAGCATTCAAATATCAGAGGACCGTTCAAAGGAGGTATACGTTATCACAAGGACGTATCGCTGAATGAAGTCAAAGCACTTGCAACATGGATGTCATTAAAATGTGCAGTGGCAAATATACCATTTGGAGGAGCGAAGGGTGGTATCAAAGTAGATCCGGCTACACTTTCCAGACGGGAATTGTGTGCGTTGACGAGAAGATATACCTATGCGATCGAGCCGATCATCGGAGCAGATACCGATATACCTGCTCCTGATGTGAATACAAATGCACAGATCATGACATGGGTGTTAGATACATACAGCCAGTTAAAGGGCAAACCTTGTCCCGGAGTTGTGACAGGAAAACCGCTAGAGCTTGGCGGTTCCAAGGGAAGACCGTCGGCAACCGGACGTGGAGTTGTGATCAGTACCAAGCTCCTTCTTGCAGAAGATGGCAAGGTGTTAGAGGGTACTAAGGTTGCAATTCAGGGATGCGGTAATGTTGGCGGCAATACAGCCAGGATATTTGGACACAGAGGTGCAGTTGTTGTAGCAATCAGTGATGTGTCGGGTGGAATCTATAAGGAGACCGGACTGGATGCAGATAAGGTAACAGCTTATGTAGAAGCCGGTGGTCTGCTTGCAGACTATCAGGAAGATGGTGTTATCCATATTTCGAATACAGATATTCTTACCTGTGATTGTGACGTGCTGGTTCCAGCAGCGCTTGAAAATCAGATCACGAAAGAGGTTGCGGAGAAGTTAAAATGTTCTTATATCGTTGAGGGTGCAAATGGACCGACGGCAGCAGATGCAGATCCGATCCTTGCAGAAAGAGGTATCAAGCTTGTGCCGGACATTTTTGCAAACAGCGGCGGTGTTATTGTTTCTTATTTTGAATGGGTACAGAACATTCAGGAAATGACATGGGAAAAACCGCAGGTAAATGAGATGCTTGAAACGATCATGACGAAAGCATTTGGAGAAATCGTGGAGGAGAGCAAAAAGAGTCATTGTACTTTGCGGATGGCAGCTTATATCATTGCCTTAAAACGATTGATCCATACGGAAGAGATCAAGGGTATATTCCCGTAAAATATACAGATGCAATACTACATGGTATTTTTAGTGCTGGATTTATCCTGTTATTAGTAGTAAAATACAGACAGGATAGATAGAAGTACATTGATATCAGAAATATGAAAGGGATGTCCTTCTCAGATGAAGGATGTCCTTTTTCTATACCAAAGTTTCTATATAAATGAAGGTATTGGGAAGATGAGATGTATAAGAAAATGGAGAGTAAAACTATGCGTGAAGTAAAGAGACAGCTTACTGTCTGGATGAGGTGGATCAGAAGATTCTGGAACTGTTAGAGAAGGATGCTCGTATGTCTTTAAAGGATATTGCGGAATGTGTTTTTCTGTCATCAACAGCAGTATCTACAAGAATAGAGCGGTTAAAGGAAGCAGGGGTGATCGAGGGCTTTCAGGTACAGATCAATCCGATCGCACTGGGATATTATACAAAAGCATTTATTAATTTAGAGGTAGAGCCGAACGACAAACAGGATTTTTATCCATTTATCAAGAACTGCAAAAATGTTGTGGAATGTAATTGTGTGACCGGTGACTATTCCATGCTGATCGAGGTTATCTTTGAGACAACGATGGCGCTGGATCTGTTTATCGGTGAATTGCAGAGATTTGGAAAAACAAAGACTTTGATCGCATTCTCGACCTCTGTAGAACACAGAAATATCTACTGGAAGGAAGAAAATCAGGAGCCGAATGCATAAATTTTTTTCCGAAAGCGGATACTAACAATGGGAGGTTGCTTATGAAACAGAACGTAAAGAAAAAAGAGACATATATTCCATCATCCAACGGAAGAGATAAATTACATGTCATTGTCTGGATTCCGCAAGGAGAGATCAAGGCGGTGCTCCAGATCTCTCATGGTATGATAGAGGACATGGAGCGTTATGATCATTTTGTCGCTGCCAGAGGAATTCTGGTATGTGGAAATGATCATCTGGGGCATGGACTGACAGCCAGAAATAAATCCGAGATGGGTTATATGTATGCTTATGATGCCAGTAAGACGATGGCAGCAGATGTTCATCGTGTGACCAGATGCATAAAACGGGCATATCCGGATCTTCCGTATTTCCTTATGGGACACAGCATGGGTTCATTTATTGCAAGAAGGTATATATGCGAATATGCAAAAGATCCAAAGTACCCTGCAAAGGTGCAGAAAAATGCCAGCATAGATGGTTTTATCTGTATGGGAACGGGCGGACATCCGAAGTGTATGCTGAAGATCGGAGAGGCGGTAGCCGGAGTGGAGAGTATGCTCCGTGGTGAGAAGCATAGAAGCAAATTGTTGCAGGTGCTTGCATTTGGTACTTACCTTTTTGGTATTCCCAGAATGACGATCATGAACGGTGAGAAGCGGAAGCGTACCGTGAAAGACTGGCTGAGCAGAGACTATGTTCAGGTTGACAAATATATGGCAGACCCGATGTATGACTATACCTTTACGGTAAAGGGCTACAAGACGTTATTCAAAACACTGGAATTTATTCAGGATGAGGATAATCTGGCAAATGTGCCAAAGAATATGCCGGTATTATTCATATCAGGAAGCAAAGATCCGGTCGGACACTATGGCCTGGACGTGAAGCTTTTATACAACAAATACAGCAGATATATCACAGATGATGTCAAATGCATCCTGTACAAGGATGCGCGTCACGAAGTCATAAACGAGATCAATAATATTCAGGCATATTACGATATCTATAACTGGATCGACCTGCACACCATAGGGGTGTAAAGACGGAAACACATTTTAGTAATAAAAACAGGGCATATCTGTAAAATACGCATGACTACACAAATATGGGTATGAAGTATATGGATTTCATAAATTAATGTAGAAATTATATTGAAAAAATCTAATATAATTTGGATTGTATATCTTTATACTATGTAAAAACAGAACAGGCGGTAACCCTCAACCGGGGCATTTTCAAACCATAGCATGAACGACTGAGTTTCAACGATTCGATGCTGCTGCAAAGGACACAACGAATGTATCGTGTCCGGCGCAGCATGCAGATCGAATCGAAGTTGAAATGAAGGTAGTCATGCGTGTTTGAGAATGCCCCGGTTGAGGGTTGCTGCCGA
>ERZ791624.1042-NODE-1042-length-14712-cov-1.860749_pt1 | contig 14712 bp, 25 predicted proteins | sample MGYA00510058_ERZ791624 | MGnify/ENA primary metagenome ERZ791624 (study PRJEB30046, sample SAMN00715158) | human gut metagenome | study: EMG produced TPA metagenomics assembly of the A metagenome-wide association study of gut microbiota in type 2... | reverse complement strand
TCCATAACACGATTATTTTAAAAGTAAATAGTATATTTGCATCATAATCGTGTAAGGAAGAGCTGATTCATGGTCGTGCGTGGGTTGGCTCTTTTTCATTCTTCCCCATTCGTGCTGACGAATGGTTTCTTTTCCAAATCATAGCAGGTGATATATACCCGTTTCCCATTAACATCACATAGAGCAAGGGCATATCCTTTCTCCAGTATTTTAACCGGCTGATTGTCGCAATAGACAGTACTTCCAACCGGAACTCTTATAAAATGACGTACTATCATTTGATTATCTTTAGCTTGTTATACCAGCGTGAAGAGAAAGGGAACCACCCGATTAGGAATGATTCCCCGAAAATAGTTACTTTATATAGTTTGCTCATGGATTTTTCTTTTTAAGTATTTCAACACATTCTTTATCCCATCATCGAAACCATGCTTATACCCTTTAGCGTATTCTCCAATGTTATATACCGCCATTGCCAACACAAACAGGATGATACCTACAGGCTTATACCAACCGGGAAGTGATATAGAAAACGGCTTAAATGTAATTGTGAGATCTCCAACCCATAATAGGGCGATAATAAATATAATTGTAAATAATATTGTTTTCATAATCATATAAGTTTTAATGCTTCCTGTAATCCTGCTTCAAGTGCTTCTTCGTAGGTATTATAATGGATAATAGGTCTGTCAGACAATCCTACTAAGTCGTGATTCGGAATTGTTAGTATATTATATATCCAATAATTTCCATACATATAGGGTATTTCGATATGCAGGTTCTTAGTTTCACGTAGCCACTTTTGGGCAACGGATTGCGGAGGAAATTCTATATCTGTAAACATCCCTTTCTCTTTCAGCAACTTCGCTGTTTCTAATGTTACAAGTTCTTCGGTCATAACTATTTCTTGTTTAATTCATTCAACACTTTCTTTACTAATTCATAACGTGGTAATTGCCAATCCTTCGCAATATCATCTATTTTATCGTCATAATGATTGTCGTAAACATACTGATCAAGTCTATCAATAAATCCATCATCGTCAAGTCCTTCATCGCAATCATCAAACATATCAAGTTCACAGGCTAACTTGGAACATTCACAGTGGGATACCCAGTCATAAACACGACCGTCATAAACATTGGTCTGTCTGTTGTATTTTTCTCCAACGGAAATTACTCCACCGCAAAAATTGCACCTGTGCTCTTTACGAGCGACAGGAGTTTTATCTCTTAACACTTTCATAGTTATTCTCCTTTCTTCTTTTCACATTCTTCACAATGCAGCTTGTAAGCATGGGCAAACATTCCTAGAGTGACAGGTTCAAAGAGAAAATCCGCCTGTTTCCCTTCTACAACAACAGAAACACATAATTGTCCATCACAAAAGTCAATATACGCTTCACCACCTCCATTTCCTTTAATGGAAAGTGTTTGTGTCTGTACGCTATTCATTATTCACCTCCTTTAAACATAACGTTTAGTAATAGTACCGCATGAATGATACCGATACCAAACTATATTTCCACGCTGAATTTCAGTAAGCCAATCACAAGCCTTAAAAACTTGTCCTACATTGTATAGGAATGGTCTTTTTTGTATTTTTCTTTTTATTCTTGCTTTCATTATTTCTCCTTTGTTTTAAAGTATTCAATCAGTTCGTCTACGGTAGCCTTGTGAACGGTATCTATATTAACATCAATATCATTGTAAACCCAATAGGAAGAGAACTTGATTGCAGGACACATAATCCATTTATTCCCATCCGTAAACCATTGGTACTTGTCTGTATCATCCCTTAATGCAGCGATAGCTAGGAATAGTTCTTCATTCGTTCCGCAATCAATAAGACCATCTATTTCTTTAAGACCATTTGTATCATAATCGTCCAATGAATAAACCGAATTAACTCCAAATACACAAGTAAATAGATTATGCCAACCTAAATATGGATTACAATAATAGCCAAGTTCTTTTAATCTATTTCTAATATTAGCAGTATTCTTGCGTATGAAACACGGTGTTGTAAATCCCATAGTTATTTCTCCGATAAATTAATCACTCCTTTGTCTGAATACTCATATCCAATATATTTGATACAATTTCCAAGAACGATATACCACTCTGTAAGATTATCATCATTACTTACTGCAAAAAGCAAATCATGTATCGTACTGTTTCCCCTTTTCAATCCTATATAGTAGTTATGGTTATAACAACTAATTTCGGGAATATGCCTTAAAGTATCAGTATGTAAACCATCATATACACCGAATACATTTTTAAAATGATTTTCCATAGTTATTCCTCCTTTCCAACTTTAACATATCCGTTTTCAATACACCAGCACAACATATCGTAGGCTGCATTAATAGGCTCTTTACTCTCTGTAATCTTTATCATAGACCTAGTATAAGATTCCATATACAAGCATGTATAGCTATCTGCAAGTTTTTGCATGGTCAGCACTTCATTGCCGATGAAGCAAGGCAACTTATCGAGAATGTCCTGCAAGGTGTAGGTATGGTATAATCCAAGTTCTTGTAAATGCTTCATTTGATCAAATGACAACACCTGTTTCATTTCTTTTCCTCCTTCGTTTTAATCTCCGTTACTTTTGCCACGACTGACAAAACAGAAGCAACCCATCACATTGCACAGATATGTTTCATGATTCATCTTACACTCATCGCATTCCTTATTCAATGAACATTTACTGCAATCAAAATTTATAGTGAACGCATCAATCATTTCATGTAGCGCTCCGTCTATTATTATTTCCATATTCAATCTCCTTTTTCTTTAATCCGTTCCAGCACATCCCTGTTGGCTTCGAGTATCTCGTCAAAAGACGGAATAGGCATCCACATGTCACACTCGTAGCCGTTCCAATCTTCAAATTCAAATCCTCCGTCTGTCGCAACGTATGGCGATCTCCCAGATGAAACAACGATATAGCCACTAACAATCGCTCCATTTGATACCATTCTGCAAAGGACAAGCTTGTTTGGTTCCGGCAACCGTTCCTTAACACTTATCCAAGGTGATTGCTTTGATTGCCACTCTGCACCTTGAACGAAATTAATCTCTCCAAACTTTGCCAAATCTTTACCGATCAAAGTTCTGTCAACTGTCCTATGATTAAACAGGATATTTTTTCTTGCTGCTTCTTCTACTGTCTGTTTCATATCTTATCTGTTATTAGTTAATTGGCAGTTTCATAAAACACATCCACATAGTCTTTCCATGTCTTCCAGTAGTATGGCCGAAGAGTGGTTGCCGATTGATGGCACTCAATACTTCCCTAACTGTTATCTGATCCTCATTCCATTTGAAAATCAGAACTCCGTAGTCATCCAGAACACGAAAGCATTCATCAATTCCCTTTTTTATCACCCTTGGCCAATCTTCAGGAAGTTTACCATACTTCTTGGCTAACCAACTATTTTTACCAACCTTTAGCAAATGGGGTGGATCAAACACTACCAGTTTAAAGGATTTATCCAAAAACGGCATATCGGTAAAGTCCGATACGATGTCTGGGTGGACTTTCAGATTCCGCCCATCACAAAGAATGTATTCTTCGTCCCTAATGTCAGCAAACAAAGCCAAAGGATTTTCTTTGTAAACCAAAACATTCTACTGCCACAACAGGCATCTAATATAAGTTTTCCATTTTCCATTAAGCTATTTCTTTTGATTTCTTCAATCTCAACTTTCTCAATACTTTGCAAAGTGCTTCAGTATTTTTTCTCGCTTGTGTAACCTCCACCGCATTCCCGATAAATTTCTTTTGGTCAGCTTGTGTGCCTATTAAAACATAATCTTCAGGGAATCCCATAATCTTTTTGAGTTCCGGAATGCGAAGCATCCGCATTTTAATATCCACTATGCCATACAGTGCCATGAACTCCTTTATCTTCACGGTCATAGGACTATCATTGTCGTAGATTTCAATCGCTACCTGACCGCTTTCTGTTGCTACCAGATAGGGCGGCATCTTATCCATGCGGGCTATTAATGTGAAGCAGGGGCTATCAACAGAGCCGCCAGCACTGTTGAACTGTGGATTCATCAGATAGTGCCATTTCCTGTTTGCGGAATGGTCTGGGAGGGTTCCTCTATACTGCTACCTACATTTGAGAATGCAGTATTCATTATCCACGGCTGGCATGTTACCAAGTTTTGTTTCGGTGTTGTGGTAACAGCGGGGCATGGCGAGTTTATATCAGACACCTGACCACCTCCAGAATATTGATTCATAAAAAATGGAGATACAAGGGAAAGTCTGTCTTTAGTCAGAAGTGTAGGACAAGGCTGATTAATATCCTTTCCTGTATCCTTAAAGTTATAAGAACACATAAATCGGCTTTCAATTAAAGCCATCCTGTCCTTCGTTGTGACCGTTGGAGCTGGAAGGTCTACCGAATGATTATGTCCATTTCCATAATAAGCAGAAACAAAAACATGGTGGTCTTTGCAGGTGATTGCACCTGCCGGTTCTTCTACAGACACATTCTTGCTTTCGGGATGTCCGCTGAACTGTTTGGAGAGGAAACTTACCTGTACCTTTGCAAAGCGGTTTTCAGTAGTCAACACTCCGCATGGTTCATCAACTGATTTGCATGTGTCTTGAGGGCGAACCGTATTGTAACGGGAAAGGAAAGCATCCTTTCCTCCGGCTACAAACTTGATAAGTCCAGCATAGATACGTTCAAGCGTTTTCTCTGCAAGAGGCTTTTCCCTGAAGATGGTAGTTCCTTCATCAGAGAAATCAAGCACATCCTTTACCGGCTTCCACTTCTCCAGCCGCGAGAACATATCTTGCCTACCACCTTTACAGTGGGTCGGTTCTGGGAATACTATCGGCAAGTTCTTTTTAGCAAAGATGCCGAAGAAGCGTTTTCTTGTGGTGTAGGCACCGAAGTCGGCAGCATTTAAGATGCGGTGCTCAAAGTTGTAACCGTACTTCTTGACATTGCGCACCCACTTCTGATAAAGCCGGCCTTTGTCCATGCTGATAGGTTTCCCATTCTCATCCATATCTCCCCATGACATAAACTCTTCTACATTTTCAATCTGAATGTAGTCAGGGTCTATAACATCAATATAACGGAAGAGATGTTCTGCCAACGTTCGGCTGTCGGCATCTCTCGGCTGACCGCCTTTGGCTTTCGAGAAGTTAGTACACTCCAAAGAGGCATGAAGCATTATCATAGCATTAGGATATAACTGACGAATACGTTCTACAATAGTGCTTATCGGGAAAAGTTCCAGTGTACGGATATCCTCAATAAAGTGAAGTGCATCAGGGATATTGGCATCATGTGAAAGGATGGCATTCTTGTCATGGTTCACACAACAAACAACCTTTGCACATTTATTTCCATCCAATCGTGCTTCTTCCACGCCTTCGGACAAACCGCCGGCACCACAAAAAAGGTCTATTACGAACAATTCGATATCGGACAGACCTTCTAAACTCCTTAGTATTTCTTTTAATGATTTCATAATTTCTCCTTTCTAAACAGATGGCTGAACGCATTATCCAAATCCAAGTCCAGATTCAGTTTGGACGGGAAAGATTTAATGTATTCGTACATCTTATAAGCGAGGTTGTCATCATCACCGCATCTGTCATCAGTGTGAGCAACATGGCGTTCACCATGTCAGAATCATTGCCGAAGTTTTCCTGAGTGGATTCGCTGCAATGATTCACATCACTTTTCAATCTCTTTATCGCGGCTATGGCTGTGTTGAAGTTTCTTTTTGAATCGTGCCGCAATTCAAAGCCTTCCTTCTTGTATTGCTGCTGCATTTCTAGAAGGTTGGTTTCTAAAACGTCCGTGAGGACAAATACGATGTTGGTTATCGTATTCAGTTTGTCTGTTCCTTGCATAATCGTGTATTCTTATTTCTAATTCGAATGAATCCCCTTCGTTCTGTTTCTTCTAACAGTGGAAAGTCTTCATTCTTGATTTCACATTCTGTTTCGTAGTTCACGGAAGTATAACTTGGGATATTGAACTTTTTCCGGATTCTTACGATAACATCCGGATGTCTTGTTACCCAGTAAACGGTTATTCTCATGGTGATATCAGCATTTTTCTAGCTTCCTCATCTCCTGCATCAGCACGGTGCTTGATTTCAATGTACTCAGCATAAGAGATTCTGTTATCTCCACGCTCCTCTATCTCTTTTTCACGTTGGTTTCTGTATCGTTCACGCTCTTTCCGTTCAATATCTTTCCGACGTTCAGAAACGTAGTCCAGCATCGCACTTGTTATTTTCAATGGATCTATTGAACCGTAGAACCGCCCATACTTCCCTGACTTAAACCGTGCTATGAAAAAACAGATTTCAGCGGCATTTATATAATAATACTCCGAAAGGAATATCTCCGATAGTTCAGAAAGTTGCTCTTTCGCTATCTTGGTTGAAACTTCTGCAAAGTCATTCAATGAGCCAAATTGTATCTTTAGCCATTCTATCGGTGTTTCATCCCCATAAGTAGAAGACAATAGCCCTAAACTCGGAATGCTGTCATTCAACGCCAGTTCTGAATGGGTTGCATTACATCTGACAAGTTTGAACTGCAAATCAGGGTTGTAATCAAGAATGAATTGTGCAGGATCGGGATATTTATTCAATAACGCCCTCTGCTTCAAGTTCCTTTCTCTTTTTTGCGGCAGCTTCTCTAACGGTTGTAGCGACTGCAAGAACTGAATCACGTTTTCGCTGCTCGCTATCCTGTTGATTTTTACTAAGTCTTGTCCATTATAGTTTCCTTCCAATATTTTAGTAAAGTTTGCTTGTTTGAAAATCCAATCAAAGTCGCATTTCCAATTGCGGTCATTAGCTCCAAGTAGGAACGGGGATTGAAGAATGAGATTGAAAACACTCCTCACTGACTCTTTCCCATATTGGGCTATCCGGGCTTTTACAGCCTTTTTTCTCACATCAGTCATTGATCTTATCTGCTGGAGTCTGTCTTTGAATGTGGTATTATAGTATTCCATCAATCCGCTGTAATCAATCTTTTCAGAGGGGGAGGGCGAAGAAAGCTTGGCTTTCTTTGATACTCCGTCAGGAGTATTTTCTTTCTTTTGATGTAGAGATATATCTATATACTCTCTTTCTTCTTTCTTTGTATTTGTGCCCTCTGTGTGCCCTGATTTTTGTAAAAGTTCGGATTGCGGTAGATTGTTGTTCATGGGCTGTGCCCCAAGTTGTGCCCTTAGTTGTGCCCATTCGTGTCTTAATTCATTGATTTCCTTTTCAATACCTGTGCCCTTACTTGTGCCCTTGGTTGTGCCCATTGGATTATATTCTTCATATTTACATAAGGTTATAAGGTTCATTCCTTGATTGCACTCAACAGTTATCATACCTTTCTTTCTAAGATGCACAAGAAAGGAACGCACCTTCTTTTCAGACCATTTCCAACGCTGTGACAGAAATCTTATGGATGCAGGATATTGACCTCTTGAATAAGAGATTTCTCGACCTCCGATACTCTCCTTTCGGGGCGTTGCCTCAAATCGTGCAGACTGAATTAAGTCTAACCACGCTTCGCAACTGCTAAAAGTACGGGCTTCATTCCACATTTCATTCGAGAAAAACCTGCGGCTTAGCCTCAAAAATCCTTCGTCCATAGTCTTAGAATCTCACGTTAGTTAATTGCCTTCCGTTAGAAAATACAGCCCACTTACCATTACCGCTATCAAACAATCGTAAATCCGACACCTCTCCGAAACGTTTGATGTTACCGCATAAATCCACAATCCATCCACATTCTTTAGAAGGATGCGGGCGGATGGCACGACCGACTATCTGATACCACATAGCAAGTGACATTGTAGGACGTGCCATAACGACTGTATCAAGTTCCGGATAGTCAAAGCCAGTCGTAAGTACACCCGGAGGGGAGAACTGAGGGGCGCCCTGATGACGCCCGCCCCGACATTCGCCACTACCGGAATTTCACCAGCCTTGAATGCTTCAAGTATCCTTTCGCGCTCACCTTTTGGGGTGTCACCCGAAACGATTGCGGCTCCGGGTATAGACCAGGTAAGCCGCTCCGCTTCTTTCAGAAAACGGGTAAAGACTAAAATACCTTTCCGTTTTCCTCCGGCTTTGGGATTCATCAGTCTTTGGACGATATGAACGAGATAACCGTAGAAGTCTATCCGTTCATATTCTTTTTGAACTGACCTATCCGTATAGTCGGCACCAGTAGTATTTACTTTCAAGTTAAGTTCATTCCACCCTGAAGGATTCATTGAATAGTAATCCAACTTCGCCAAGTAGCCCATATCTAATAGGGTTGATACCTGTACATGATAAATGACCTCTGAAAAGACATGAGGTTTTGTCCGAGTGATAAATTTCAGCATGGAGCCGAAATCACGACTGGAGCTTAAACGGTATGGCGTTGCTGTCAGCCCAAGAACCTTACACTTCACTGCATCAAAAAAATCCTTGTACATTCCCTCTTTGGGGTTTACAAGATGACATTCATCCACAATGATGTTCTTGAAGTGGGTAAACAGTTCGGGATGATTCTTCACACTGCCGATGGTGGCAAATGTTATCCGGCTTATCTCCTTTGAGTTAAAGGATGATGAATAGATACTGCAATCAAGAATACCGTATGAACAGAGTTTCTTGAAATTCTGTTCGAGTATTTCCTTCGAGGGCTGGAACACCAAGGTATGACCGTCAAGCCTTGCGGCTATATCCGCTATGATAAGCGACTTTCCGCTGCCCGTAGGTAACACCATAATGGCATTTGTTTTCTTCGCCTTGTTATTGAAGAAAGAAACGGCAGCATCAGAGGCTTTCTGTTGGTAATCTCTCAAACGGAATTGCATTTTCTCAATAAGTATTTGATTAATAATTCTTCATTTCTATTATTTCTCCTAAAGTTCTGCCATGCGGCTCCATAACTAAGATTATGCTTTTCGCAAAATTCAGAAAGAGATACCGATTGCCATCAATATGTATATATACAGTATTAGTTCGGTTTCTAACCTGCTCTTTTCTGGTAGCCCATTTACAGTTTTCAGGAGAATAATTTCCGTTTACATCTTTTCTATCAATAGTAAGCCCTTTTTGATAACCACTATTCAAAGCCCAATTAACAAACGACTCAGGATTATTTTTCCATTCTTCACAGATACCTATTCCCCTGCCTCCATAATTTTTATAGCTTGAATGTTTAGGTGAATAGCATCGTTCTTTCATACATCTAAAAATCCTATAAATATCAGTTCTTGACAAACCGTGCCTATAATTATACTTAGTGATTCTATCTTTTGTTTTACACCCACAACTTTTTGATGTTCCATTTCGTAATCCATAAGCACTAACAGAATGAATAGAACCACAATCACATTGACAGATATAATAAGATTTAATTCCTTTATGGTCTAATCTATCCAAATCCTTATGCAATACAAGCCATCTACCGAACTTATGTCCTGACAAATCAGGCATCTTATTACATGATTTTTTATAACTCATAACCCTTTCTCCTTTCGTAATTTCTTATTGAGTGCTTTGTAATACTTAATTAGTTGCTCGTACTCAAAATCTGACATCTTAGAAGTACCAGCAGCTTTTACTTTCAGCAAGTCAAATTTCTGTTGTCCGATTTTGGCTATCAAATTCTCACGGTAGCCTTCAAGGTGGTCGGCACGGAACCTGTTGCAGTTGTGCATGGCATAGCCGTTAGCAATGAAAGTACGCGTATCCGTTTCCATCACGACAATCTCCTCTTTACCTATATATTTGATACCTTTCACTTTGGTATCATATTGAGATTTTAGTTTGCCAAGTTTTTCAATATCCACCTTTTCAATTTTATGCGGACGAACACGCATTAAAAATTGGAGCTTCTCTATGTTTGTACCTGTTATAAGAAATTGCCAAGATTGATACGTTTTTTTAAACGTGCCACGCCTATTTGAATCTTCCATCATCTGCCGACAAGTTTTATTATTTCCTGTGAACTTTTCAAGTAAGCGTTTTATTTCAGAGCAAATATCCATGTACTTCTCACATTGGGCTATACCGACACGAAAACCATAGCGTTTCGTCCCATCTGGATTAGAAATATTCTGTTGACAAATATGTCCGTCAGCATCAATCATTCCCGCAATCCATCCGCTTTCATAGGATTTTTCTTGTTGTATTACTTGAAATGGTTTACAGACAATGGTCGTAGTCCTATCTGTATGAGGCCCGGTCTTGTGCTTCCCATGAAGATTTACGCCATTAACCCACATTTCTTGTGTTTCAATCCATGTGTATGAAGTTCCTTGTCTTGCCCTTGCGAGCCATTTATGGTTAGCAGTTGTCTTCATTTTATCTCCATTCTCTAACTCTACCTCATACACATCTTGAATATCACGTTCTATGTGTGTAACCCTTCCAACCCTATATCTTCGTGAAGTTTTATAAATTACTTCTTCGTCAAAAGCAAATATTTCTTCACCAACACTAATTTCACCAAGCTGTTTCCATATAAAATCTTTCATTAAGACGAGAGAATCCGGTGTTAAACAGTGCCGGCATTCGGCATGGCAATTATTCTCATCAAACCGTGTTGCCAAATGTGTACGACTGAAATAGTGCCCGCAGTCTGCTTGTGTAAACGGCTTTATCTGTCCGCACGAGATACATCTAAAATACCCGTTTGGCATTGCATCACGAAGCCGGATAAAAAGGGAAAACTCCTTGTCGAGCTTAGCTTTCAAATCCGGCTTCTTCTTTACTGCTATCCCTGCTTTATCAAACAGAGGTAAAGGCTTGTCTTTCTTCTTGGCCTTTGTTCGTTTTATGTAGTATGGCATATCTGTCATTAAAAATTCTTACTCCGTTATTTTTCGCCCAACTTATGATAGAATCCAGAACCTCATCGTCATCCAGATTGTCTATAATATCTCTAAAGTCATACGAAGCACCAACCTCTTCTTGGAAGTGCCGTACAATACTCGTTTTTAAATCTGTCACTTCTTGCCAACTTTCCATACGTTACAATTAAAAGCCCCGAAGCGTATTCTCCGGGGCACAACCATTATTTACTAACCCATGCCATTTATGTGTGGCTCACATTTATGTGGAGATGGAGCGATTCGAACACCCAATTAAGGACTTATCCTTTTGCGCTACTTCTAAGGTTAATTACTCCTTATATCTCACGTACCGTACTTTCTACCATGTGCACCTCTCGAAAGTCAAAAGCACTCCACTGCGCACCCCCATTTTCGCCCGCCCCATCTTCACAGACCGGACAGGCAGGTTAACAAAGTTACACCTCAACGATTACAATGTCCGGTGCAATCTGTCTGATTGCATCCAACTGTACATCAATGACTTTATTCTTGTATTCCTCAATTGCTTCATTTGCGCCAGCCGACACAAGAGAAAGGGAAACATCTCTACCGTCTACATCAGCGTAAATCTCAACTTCGATTTCTTCACAGGCAAAGCCTTTAAAAAGAGGGATGTTCAGTTTGAATGATTTCGGCAAATTGGAATCAACCACCTGCGAGTAGTTGTCAACTTTGCTGCCGTTTTCCTCCTTGCTGCGCTCAATGTCTTGGTTTACCTTTGCTTTGAAATTCTTCAAAGTAGATACAAGCATCATATTCTGTGACTTGTCAGTAAAGAAAGCACGGTGCATTTTGATGAACTTAGATAACTTGATGGGTTCCCATTTCTTTTCAACGTTAATACCGAACTCCTGCATTTCTTTTGAAGGCTGCAAAATACCGTTGATTTCCGTCTGATAGTAGTTGGTTTCATCAATAGTTAATGCTAACCCCATCTTATCACGATTTACAATGATATTGGTCGATTTCTGATTAATCAGTTCGACACGTTTCTCCAACCATCTGATAGGTGCATCTATCGTTCCACTGATAACTACTCGCTCCGGTTCTTTCGGGTCAAGTGCTACCGGTGCTTCGCCTTCTCTTAATACTACTTCAATAGGTTTGCCGTTGTAATCTTTAGGCACAACCAAGTTGATTTTGTTTTCGCTCATGATTCTGTTCCTGTTTTACGGTTAATACTGAATACTGTCTTTTGCATCTCCTGTGGCATAATGGGACGGCTATAAACCAGTTCGCCCAGCTTGTTGTAGAATCCTGCCATCTTTTCCTCGTGATAGAGGATTTTGGCACATTCTTCATTTTCTACAAACTCAGAACCTCTCTTAATGTGGTCCAAAAGTTCCTGCTTTTCTTCGTTCAAAGGTTTCAGACGTTCTTTGAACTCGTCCATAGCCTCTTTCTTTTCTATCTCAATATCATTGATGGTGATTGATACTTCAGCTAATGTTTCTTTCTTTTGCGCCAATTCTTCGGGTGTGAATCGGTGAGTATAACCGATTTTCTCCACTGCATCGGCATTGTCCTGAAGAAACTGCCATCGTTCCTGTTCAGGAATGTCTTGTCCTAAAAATTTGTCCATATTATCTATAACCTATTTTGCCAAACTCATTGTAAACCTTTCTTGCAGTACCCATAGTATTATAAACTGGAATATAGCTTCTTTGAGAGGCTTTCTCTATTTGGTGAATACCGCTGGATTTAGGGTTGATTGATTTTTCAGGATGAAAGAATCTTGCTACATCTTGGGGAAATTTTCTTTTCTTCATAATCTCAATTTTTAAATAAATTCATTATTACGTTCAATTTCTTGTTGTGCGTAGATAAGCATCTGTTGTTCGTTAGCGGCAGGCAAATAGATACCAGCGACAGATGCGCTCCAATTTCGGAAACGGTCAATACTCAAGGTCATTTCACCTGTTGTCAGCTCGGCAGAACTTCTTAAGTAAGTTACTTCCTTACCTTTCTTGTTGACCGTCTTTCTCTCAAACAAATCACGGTTGCAAGTCCTCTTATAAAAATCAATTTTTGCTTCGTCGAGACTGCAACCGTACTCACTACCGAAATACCCTAAAAGAAGATGCAAGTAGCTGTTTTGGGCAAGCGTGCGGTTAGGTAGTTTCTTTTTCACTTCCACCACCGCACGTTCACTAAACAGCTTGTTTACATACTCCTTGAACTTGGGTATTTGAAATTCATTCTTCAAGTCGAACAACATACGCTAAAAAGGCAAATCGTCCTTTACATTGCCATTAACATCAACCGGAGGCGGGAAATTCTGTGGCTGTTGCTGATAGGTTGACTGTGGCGCTGGCTGTTGTACCGATGTTGTTTGTTGGGATTGCGATACACCACCACGCGCATCTATTTTGTAGCACCGGATAGATGCCATACGTTTGAGTTCTCCGTCCTGATTCGTCCAAGAACGCCCTTGTAAGACAAACGATACAGTAACAACATCACCCTGATTAAAGCGGTCAAGTTCTGCACACTTATCGCCTGAAAACTCTAAGGGAATAACATTCTCATACTCGCTACGCTCTCCCGTATAAGGGTCGTAAGTAGTAGCATCTAAAATAAACTCCCGTTTTGTAAATGAGGAACCACCGTTTTTGGATGGTATTTGAACGGTTTGTCCAATTTCGATTATCCGTCCGGTTATTTGATTTGCCATAACCTAATATTACTGGTTCTTTTTATTACATATTGCAATCTCCACACATATCCACAAGGGAATCAAATTCTTCTCGTGAGTATTCAAATCCATTGATTACGATTACCTCGTTACCATTTTCGCCAAAATAAACTCCATCATTCATTTCCAAAGATTTTAGTGTCAGTTATCAATTTTCTGTTTTCTTCCAAAAACCGGATAAATTCCTCACAATGATTAGTAAGAATAGGAATATCACGTTCAGGATTGAAAACGTATGTTTCTGTATAGGTATCTACCACATAACCGCCTTTGTTGAACTCTACAATGTTATACTCAAATGTCCGTACATCCGACCCATTCTGCATAAGAGCATAAGGATAAACTAAATGCTGGTGGTGATCTTTGAACTTTCCCACGGTATAACTACCGGTTGTTTTGATGTCGTGAACACTGGTAGGCATCAGTTCGTCAATCAAACCATAAACCAATACACTACCGTATGCAGTAGGCAAGATGGCTTCTACTCTTTGTTGGGTTAATGCTCCTTTGTAGTAGTTGGCAAACTCGCGGCAAAGGTCAATGTGAAAAGTGAAAGTGCGATTGTTGTAAACAGCTTTTATCCCGTAAAGTTTTCCATCATCGTGATATGCCTTGCTAATTTCCATTATAGAAGATTTACGGTTCTCAATCATACAATCAATGATTTCATTGAAAGCCGTGCCACGGTCTGCCGCTTCGCTATCGAATGGCTTGCGGTTAATCCGGTCTATCAGTTCTTGAAACTGTTGTTCGTGAAATTCTTCAGGAGTATGGGGTGGATTTTCTGACCACCCCCAGTACTTATCCCAAATCACATCACTATTCAGATATGCCCCAAAGGCATCAAGAAGCGTTGCGTAAATACGATATTTAGGCTGCTGGTTCATATTTCTTTTCTGAATTAAGTTTCAGATTCAAAGACTTCGCTTTGTTAGCTACCAACTTTGCCGCCATTTGCTTTGAAGAACCAACGTGCTCAAAGTTATCTATTTGCGCGATAAAATTATTGGCAGATTCCGCATCCGTAATAAGTTCGATCTGTTCTTTTATCTCTTCAATAACTTTATCATACTTTTCCTGTGCCTCTTTCTTGGCAGCAAGCATACCCAAATACGAATTG
>ERZ791624.1041-NODE-1041-length-14746-cov-1.666599_pt1 | contig 14746 bp, 17 predicted proteins | sample MGYA00510058_ERZ791624 | MGnify/ENA primary metagenome ERZ791624 (study PRJEB30046, sample SAMN00715158) | human gut metagenome | study: EMG produced TPA metagenomics assembly of the A metagenome-wide association study of gut microbiota in type 2... | reverse complement strand
ACATCGTAAGTTCTGCATAAGAGCTGCTTTGCAAGTTCTCCGCCGCCTTCGCCGATCGCCATTGTACCGAGCGCACCATAACGGGTATGACTGTCGGAACCAAGGATCATTGCGCCACATTCTGCAAGCATTTCTCTTGCGAACTGATGGATAACAGCCTGATGAGGCGGAACATAGACACCACCGAATTTCTTTGCGCAGGAAAGACCAAACATGTGGTCTCCTCATTGATCGTACCACCAACTGCACATAAGGAGTTGTGACAGTTTGTAAGGACATAAGGGATTGGGAATTCTTTCAGTCCTGAAGCTCTTGCTGTCTGGATAATACCTACAAATGTTATATCATGAGAGGTCATCTTATCGAATTTGATCTTAAGATTGTCCATATTGTCAGATGTGTTGTGCTTCTCCAGGATACCATATGCCATAGTATTCTTTGCAGCTTCTTCCTTGGATGGAGCTGTACCTAACTTCTGTGTAAGGATCGCATTTGCATCGACATTGTCTTCTACAAGCTCTGTGCCATTTAAAAGATAAGCACCATTGTCAAATAATTTAATCATTCTATTTCCTCCTAATTTGTTGGTGATTCTTTTTCTCATTTTGTCAATCGCTGTTTATTTTAACACAAATCGGCATAGTTGTGAACAACTATGCCGATGAAAGTTTTCATTATAATATTTTTAATCATCCTGCTTCAACCGGAACCCTGAATGAGCACCACTGCCTTTATTCTGTGAAGCACTTTCAGCAGAATCCGCAGTCTGAGGTTGTTCATGATTCATGGTAGTCTCATCTACATTCTCTGCCATCTGTGTTGTATATGGTGCTGTCTGATAGTCCGTGACCGCATTTTCATTCGCCGGAACGGTCGCTTCATCTGTAAATGCACTTGTAACCACCTGCATTCTCTTATGGAGTTCTTCCATTCTCTGCGCTTCCTCCTGTGCTTCCAGACGGGCTTTCTCTAACTTCTTCCGTTTCATCTTCCGGTCAAGCAGCCAGATATATAATGCAAATCCTGCCGCGATCACTCCGATGATCGACCAGATCATGATCGCATTATAATTCGGGAACATTCTATAATATTCCGCTGCCGTCTTTCCTGTCACATCCATAGAGGTTTCTGCATCGGAACCGCCATGATCATGTCCCTGCCAGTCCGCATCAGATTTAAGGAAATAATCATACCCGACATTCTGTCCACCAAGATCATCCCATGTCAAATCGATATTATACCAGTGTCCATCCACCTGAACCCGATTCCACAGATGCTCGGATTCCAGTCCAAAACCATATTCACAGGTGACCGGGACTCCGGCTTTTTTCATAATGATATAAAATGCCAGCGCATATCCGTTACATGCCGAATCGCCTCTGTACAGAGTATTACATGCGCCACCGGACGAGCGGTTATATTCATTATGTAAGATAATATAATCATGTACCGCTTTCACCTTCTCGTAATCTGACAGCCCCTTTATCTTCCCCGAAATCTGTCCGGAACGGATAAATACAAGAAAGCTTTTTAACCGGCTCATATGATTGATCTTTACCGCTACTTTTTCTCCACCTGAATCCGGCGTATATACATAAGAAAATGCATAGAATTCTCCACCTGCATACATATTCTTTTCCATCAACTTGTCAAGGACCGACTGATAATCCATATACGGTTCCCCTGTTGTCTTTAGCGTAACCGTATTCTTATACCTTGAAGCGGCTGTTGCTACTGCATCATTGATCTCTTCGTATGTTGACAGTCTTCCTGTCGATACCGGCAGCATCTTTAAAACGACACAGTAAACAATAAACAACAGAATGATTCCCTCAATTACGATCTTTACTTTTTTCCCTTTTGACATTTTTCTCTCCTCTTTTTTTTACATTCTTGGTAGGATTCATTATACCTCATTTTTCACTATTACAAAATCCTATTACCTGCACTTTTCCGCCTTTTATTCGTTCAAATTTCTTATCTTATTTACAAAAAAATTTTTATTTACTTCTTATTTATACATGATATAATAAAAAAGTCTACGTTTTATTAAGAAATTTTTTCAATAAACCTTCTATTTGTCTGAAATCATAAGGGAAATCATTTCTATATTCATTCTGACATATCGATGCGTTTATAGTCACAAGGAGAGATTAAAAAGTGAAAGATACGATTGAGATCAGATGGCATGGCCGGGGCGGCCAGGGTGCCAAAACTGCTGCTCTGCTGCTTGCAGACGTAGCTTTTAAAACAGGAAAATACGTTCAGGGTTTTCCGGAATATGGTCCGGAGCGAATGGGTGCACCGATCACTGCTTATAACAGAATCAGCACCGATCCGATCCGCGTTCATTCCAATATCTACACCCCACAGTATGTTGTTGTCGTTGACGAGTCCCTCTTGGAATCCGTGGATGTAACCGCCGGATTAAAAGAAGATGGTGCGATCGTCATTAACACCCCAAAGACACCGGATGAGGTTCGTCCTCATTTAAATGGCTACAAAGGAAAAGTTTATACATTAGATGCCCGGGAGATCTCGATGCAGACACTCGGCAGGAACTTCCCGAATTCTCCTATGCTTGCTGCTATCGTTGCAGTCAGCGGTATCATGGAGCAGGATGATTTCCTTGCAGATATGAGACTTTCCTATCAGCACAAATTTGCAAAGAAGCCTGAGGTTATCGATGGAAATATGAAAGCCCTTGAGCTTGCATTTAAGGAGGTAACCAAGTAATGAGAACAGATATCAGCAGAATACATGAGAAAAGTAAATATACAGAAATCACACCCGGTAACCATGTGTACGGCGGTGGTACTTCCAAAGCATTTAACACAGGTGAATGGAGAACTGCTACTCCTGTCATAGATGAGAGCAAATGTGTACACTGTCTGTTATGTGCACCGGTCTGTCCGGACAGCTGCATCCCTGTCGTCGGCGGCAAACGTCTTGACTTCGATCTGAACCACTGCAAGGGCTGCGGTATCTGCGCTTATCAGTGTAAGTTTGGTGCTATTACGATGAAGGAGGGCAAATAAATGGGTATCAGAGAACGTTTATCAGGAAATGAAGCAGTGTCTTATGCAATCAAGCAGATCAACCCGGATGTCATGCCGGCATTCCCGATCACACCTTCTACAGAGATTCCACAGTTTATTTCTACATATATTTCAAATGGTGAGATCGACACAGAGTTTATTCCGGTCGAGAGTGAGCACAGTGCTATGAGTGCTGCGATCGGTGCAAGCGCTGCCGGCTGCCGTGTCTTAACAGCAACCTCATCCTGCGGTATGGCGCTGATGTGGGAGGAGCTCTATGTTGCAGCTTCCAACCGTCTGCCGATCGCACTGGCTCTTGTAAACAGAGCTTTATCCGGCCCGATCAATATCAACTGCGACCACTCAGACAGTATGGGTGCAAGAGATACCGGATGGCTCCAGATCTATGCAGAGAATAATCAGGAAGCTTATGATAACTTTGTACAGGCTTACCGGATTGCGGAGCACAAGGATGTCCGTCTCCGATCATGATCTGTCAGGATGGTTTCATTACTAGCCACGCAGTTGAGAATATCGAACTGTTAGAGGATGATAAGGTAAAAGCATTTGTCGGTGAATATAATCCGGAACAGTACCTGTTGAATCCAAAGATGCCTATGGCAGTCGGTCCATATGCAACTTCTCCATTCTATATGGAATCCAAAATGAACCAGAACGAAGCTATGAAGAATGCCAAGCAGGTGATCCTGGATGTTGCGGATGATTTTGCAAAGATCTCCGGCAGACAGTACGGCTTCTTTGAGGAATATAAATTAGAGGATGCTGATTACGCGATCGTTATGATCGGTTCCGCAGCAGGAACGACAAAAGAAGCAATCGATGCATTACGCGCACAGGGCAAAAAGGTCGGCTTATTAAAGCTCCGTGTCTTCCGTCCATTCCCCGGTGAAGAGATTGCAAAGGCGCTGGCTCATACAAAAGCAGTTGCGATCTTAACCGTTCCGAAGGCTTCCGTGCAGGTGGCGGTCCTTTATCCGCTGAGATCAAGGAGCACCTGTATGATATCGGAGCTTCTACAAAAGCTGTCAGCTATATCTACGGTCTTGGCGGCAGAGATTATACAACAGTGGAAGCAACCGATGTATTTAACCAGTTAGAGGAAATGATCGAGCAGGGCAAGACCATTCCACAGTATCAGTATATTGGGCTTAGAAAGTAAGGAGGTAAGACAAAATGGCATATAATTTTAAAGAAGTAATGAACAAGCCTGAGCGTCTTGCTCCAGGTCATAGAATGTGCGCAGGCTGCGGCGGTACGATCGCAGTTCGTAATGTACTCCGTGCCCTTCATGAGGGTGACAAAGCAGTTATCGGTAATGCTACCGGATGTCTGGAGGTTTCCACCTTCATGTATCCATATACTGCTTATGAAGACAGTTACATTCATAATGCATTTGAGAATGCAGGTGCTACCCTCTCCGGTGTAGAGACTGCTTATCATGTATTAAAGAAAAAAGGTAAATTAGATGAAACATACAAATTCATAACATTTGGCGGTGACGGCGGTACTTATGATATCGGTCTTCAGTCTTTATCCGGTGCTATGGAGCGTGGTCATGACATGGTATATGTCTGCTACGATAATGGTGCTTACATGAATACCGGTATCCAGCGTTCTTCTGCTACTCCGATGTATGCAGATACAACTACCACTCCTGTCGGTTCCCAGTCAAACGGTAAGATGCAGAACCGTAAGGATCTGGCACAGGTTATGGCAGCTCATGATATCCCTTATGTCGGTCAGACTACTCTGCTTGGTAATATGCGTGATATCTATGAGAAATCCGAAAAAGCCATCTACACACCTGGTGCTGCTTTCTTAAATGTTATGGCTCCTTGTCCTCGTGGCTGGCGTTATCCTACCGAACAGATCATGGATATCTGTAAGCTGGCGGTTGAGACCTGCTACTGGCCTTTATTTGAAGTCATCGAAGGCAAATGGATCTTAAGTTATTCTCCTAAGAAGAAGCTTCCGATCGAGGACTTCTTACGGACACAGGGACGTTTCAAGCATTTGTTCAAGCCTGAAAATGAGCATTTACTCGTTCAGTATCAGGAGGAAGTGGATCGCCGTTGGGAGGATCTGCTGTTCCGCTGTTCGAAGAACTAATCACACATACGAAAATAAATCAGCCCTTGGGGTTATAATATACCTTGTACAAGACACTTTCGTTCTACCCTCATGTAGCGGTACTAAGGCTCCCATTTTCATGGATCGCCAAGTACCGACATGAGTAACCTGAGACCTTATCGAGGCTTTGCCGAGATTAGTTCGAAGTTACACAGCGTGGGCAGGCTTGTACATGGTATATATAACCCCAAGGGCTGATTTATTTTCTGCCTGTCTCACTATTCCATACCTATGAAAAGTTCGTCGCATATAGCGACTCACTAAGAACCGACACTCCCAAAGGCTTGCTTCATGAATAGTAAAACACATCATAGAGGGGATTCTGTTTTTTATCTTCTTCAATAAATAATTAATATATCTTTTTTTAGTAGTTCATTTCTATTCTCATTATGATGGTATTTCTATTTGCCAATCATTATCTACTTTTACTTATGTATAAACTACTTCTTTGTTTTTCCTGTCTTCACCCAAATATAGCTGGCGAGGAACCAAATCAAGGCGGCGGTATTGCCAGATGCCTGACTGCATACATAGCCAATCGTTGAAAGACCTGCGCCTGCTGCCTGTAAGATATCGGGTATGCCTGCAAAAATAAGCTGCCATACTACGACATGGAACACGACCATCCATCGGCTCATATTTGTTTTATTCCGAAGGACTGCAATCAGGCTGGCAAGCATCAGAACGATCATCGGTATATATACGAAATATATCGCTGTCATAAACCGGTTATAATAGTCGTCTACAAACAGGATTGCCTGCTCCCGTCCGATATGTGCAGACAGATATGTGATCCAGTATGCAAATGTCCCTACCAGAAAATGCAGTGCTGCCCCGGATACGACATATCCTAAACCACCATATTTTATACAAGCTCTCAAGATCTTACATTCCGGTCTGATCTGCTGATAGATTGCTTTTATTCCAAATGCATAAAAGAACATACCGATCAATCCCGTGACAAGTAAGATCACAATTCTGCTTAATGGATACTCTCCACTCAGATAAGCCTCCCGCATATACAATCCACTGTCTGCCTTATTCGCTGAAACCATACTCAGACACAGATCCCCTACGATCAACAGTGCTGCTCCAACTGCCCCCAACAGACAATTTTTCTGATATTCCCATTGTTGTTTTTCTTCCATTTTCTCCCTTCTTTCTCTCCCTTTACCTATTTCTTATTTACTCCCATATAAAAAAGCTCTAGTTAGCTTGTTCTAACTAGAGCCAGTTTAACACATAAATTTTGCCTGTTCAAGGCTGAATTGTCCATTCCAATTTTGTACGATCCATTACTCATTGAGATTGCATAGTAACTGTATTTTTATTTGCATTATCACCTATGACAACCTTTATGATCAGTGAAGCCATTTCTGATACAGCTTCTTTACATCCATCTTCTACCCATTCATTCACAATTCCGGTAATTCCACGAATATAAAATGCTGATACATATTTCCGATCCTTTTCTGCAAATCCAAATCTTCCCAGTATCGGTTCCAGAATGTATGTATATAAGCCGCTGTATTTTTTATCTGTCTCATATGCTTTATTCTCGAAGGCCGCCTGATAGATTCGTCTGTTCTTCTTGATATATTCCAGATAAGGAACAAGATAATCTTCTGTTAAAAAATGAAGTTTATCAATCGGCGCATCCTGAATTTTCTCAATCGTACTCTTTGCATCTGTCTGAAAACAGCTCGTAAAAGAATCCAAAATATACTGTAACGTCTCTGCCAACAGATCTGAAGTGTTCTCATAATGAAGATAAAAAGTTGACCGATTTACACCAGCTTTCTCACAAATACTCTTTACTGAAATGTATGAAAATTCCTGTGTTTCCAACAGCTCAATAAGTGCCTCATCCATCCGGACAGCCGTATTGAAATATTTACTTTCTGATCGATTCAAATTCTCATCTCCCTGTCGCTTCATTCATTGATTCTATCTTTCATTACTGATTTCTTTTGCAAGTTCCAGAATCTCAAATGCATATTTTTTCTTTCCTTCTTCCAGTTTTTTCTTATAGATTGGATAATTTACACCCATTCCAATAATACCTATAATGCCAAGTATGATTCCTAATATTACCATGCCTGTACCTGCACCAATTACCTGCATAGACAGGCACATTCCAAGTCCCATAACAAGTGCCGACAGAATTCCCAATGTATAAGTAAATACCTCTGCCGGTAATTTTGCTTTGCGATCCAGTTTCTTAAGTGCTGTCACTTTCGAAGTATCTTTTGGCGCATATTCGCTTGCGAGTGTCTCTGCATAGATTTTGTCTGTATTCATATTGTTGTCCTCCATATCTTTGATATCTCAATTATAAGAAAACCAACAGTGAAACAGAACAACACGAAATATAAAATGTGTTGTTTTCTAAGAAGCAACTATCCCTCACTCCATTTTCCTTCGTCAATAATAATTCTTACAGCTGTATCCGTTCTCGCCTTTTCCAACTGATATAGCCATACATATCATTGATAAAGAAGATACCGAAATTCACAACGACCGGGATATAGGCAGGGTTCTCCATCGAGGCAAGCACCCATAAAATGATCAGCACGATATCATTTGCCGCATACCATACTGCATAATACGAGGAACGGAGCATCGTAAGTGCCGCTGCCAGAAAACTGGTTACTTCGATATGGTGCTGAATATAATATTCGGGGTATCGAATACAACTAAAATATAATAAAATACTGCCGTTACGATCACGCCGGATATAATAAGCCCTATGATGTGCTTCCGGTTCAGCTTCTGGATCTTTACGACATTTCCGTTTCCGCCGGACGGATTTCTGAGCCATGTGATCATAGACCAGATTGCCATAGGCATTGTCATGCCAAGGTACGTGATCATCTCGCCCCAGTAATGGAACCGGTAGGAAATGATCCCATAAAGGATACTGAATATCACCATTAGGATCTGCGCCCATACATTTCCCTTTGCTGCAAAGATCAGCGAAGTTACACCCACTAATGCAGCTACCAGAGTCGGCAGATCAAAATCTGTTGTCAGCAGGTTCGATACGCATACGATACAAATAGACCCTAACCAGATGATCCATTCCTTCTTTGTTAATTCTTTTATTGGATTGTTCATGTTTTCTTTCTCCTGTGCCGCTATTCTAATATATAATCATAATTTCCGCAAGAATCCGCAAAAAAATACCCCATGACGATCCTCGTTTCTCAAAATTCTGAGTACCGATAATCTGTCATGAGGTATCTTCATTATGTATCAGCTTACAGCTTTGTTACATTTGCAGCCTGAGGTCCTTTTTCTCCCTCAATTACTTCGAACTCAACTTTGTCGCCTTCCTCCAATACTTTGAAACCAGACATATTTAAAGCTGAGAAATGTACAAAAATGTCATCACCATTCTCATCGCTGATAAATCCATATCCTTTTTTTGCATTAAACCATTTTACTGTACCTGTTTTCATTTGAATTTCCTCCTAAACTTAATACCTGGAAAACTAAAGAGGCACAGAGCTTCTCGCTCTGTGCCTCTTTGCACTTCTCCTGTATTATATTGCTTGGATTATCTTTTTGCAAGTGTTTTTTATAAATTTCTTTTTCATTGACCAAATCTTACATCCGGCATATCCTTCTCGTGCTCGCCGATCATCTTCTCCATCCAGATCATATCGTACCATTCACCAAACTTATAGCCGCTGTTATGAAAACGCCCAACCAGCGTAAAGCCCATTTTTTTATGGAATCTGTAACTGTCATCCGTCAGATGTCCGCTCTCTGCTGCCGGACTTGCGATACAGGCATTCATGTTCAGGATTCCCATTTCCTTCAGTAGTTTTTCCAGATTCTCATATAGGGCTTTGCCAAGCCCCAACTGCCTGCAGTCTTTTCGGATATATATCGTTGTTTCCACTGACCAGTCATATGCCTTTCTGTCTTTGAAACCTGCTGCATATGCATAGCCTACGATTTTCCCATCCACGACTGCCTTTATGTATGGATACTTTGCTGAGATCTGCTCGATCCTGTTCCTGAATTCATCTACAGACGGTACTTCATATTCAAATGATATTGCTGTTTCTTCTACATAGGGTGCATATATGGCGAGAAGCTCCTCCGCATCCGCTGTACTTACTTTTTCTATCTTCATGTCTTCTCCTTATGCCTACAAAAAATGCTGCACCGCACAAGTACGATCCAGCATTTTTTATTATTTCTTAGTAGTCTTCTTTGAAACTGCCGCTTTTGTCTGTGCAGGCTTCGTCTTACTTACTGTTTCTTTTGTCTTTGTCGCAGCCGTCTTCTTCTCCGGCTCCTTTTTTACAACTTCCGTCGTCTCTACATTCTTCTTTTCCGTTGCAGTTTTCTTCGCAGCCGTTTTCTTCGCAGCCGCGCGTTTTGCTGCTGCCGCTTTCTTTTCTGCCTCTTTCTTCTTCAGAATATCCTCCGGTGTTACATCGGTGTAATCATATTCCAGAACAACAGTAGAAAGTGGCGGTACTGTTACACTGATCGAATAAGGCATACGTTCTGTCTTCTTATCGATTGCCTTAATCTTACCACTATTTAATCTGCCTGCTCCGCCAAACTGTACGTCATCGGAATTCAGGACTTCTTTATATGTTGTGAAGCAAGGTGCTCCAACTTCATAATTATCATATTCAACCGGCACGAAATTGCAGATAAATAACAACTGCTTACTCGGTGTAGAACCTCGACGGATAAATGAAACCACACCCTTATCCGGATGGTCACAGTCGATCCACTCAAAGCCCATCACATCGCTGTCATTTGCATATAACGCATCATTTGCATTGTACAGATTATTTAACGCTTTTACCCAACGCTGTACACCCTGATTCAACGGATTGTCAAGGACAAACCAGTCAAGACTTCTTGCCTCGCTCCACTCGCGCGGCTGTGCAAATTCCTGACCCATGAATAACAGCTTTTTGCCCGGATGACCATACATATAACCATATGCCAGACGAAGATTTGCAAATTTCTGAGGTTCGCTTCCCGGCATCTTATTGATCATTGAACATTTCAGATGTACGACCTCATCATGTGAAATGACAAGAACATAATTCTCTGCATATGTATAGGATAAGCTGAAGGTCAGCTTGTTATGGTTAAAGCTTCTGAAATATGGATCCATCTTCATATACTCGAGGAAGTCATTCATCCATCCCATATTCCATTTGAACAGGAAGCCAAGTCCGTTCATGGATGCCGGAGCAGTCACACCGGCCCATGCAGTTGATTCCTCTGCGATCAGGAATGCTCCCGGATTCTTTTCTTCCATAATAGCATTGATATTCTGCAGCAGCTTAATTGCATCCAGGTTCTCATTGCCGCCATTTTCATTTGGAAGCCACTGTCCATCCTGCTTACCATAGTCCAAATATAACATGGATGCAACAGCATCTACCCGTAACGCATCGATATGGAACTTCTCTACCCAGAAAAGTGCATTTGCGATCAGGAAGTTTGCAACCTCTGCTCTGCCATAATCAAAAATATAAGTACCCCAATCCGGGTGCTCGCCCCTTCTTGGATCCGGATGCTCATAGAGCGGCATACCATCAAATCTGCCAAGCCCGTGTGCATCCTTCGGGAAATGTGCAGGTACCCAGTCTAAGATGATACCGATTCCCTTACTATGTAAATAGTCAATAAAATACATGAAATCTTCCGGTGATCCGTATCTGGATGTCGGTGCATAATAATTCGTTACCTGATAGCCCCAGGAACCATCGAACGGATACTCTGCGATACCCATGATCTCCACATGTGTATAGCCCATATCCTTTACATAATCCGCAACCATCGGAGCTAACTCTCTATAACTGAAGAAGCCGCTGTCATCGTCTTCAACTTTCTTTCTCCATGAACCGAGATGCATCTCATAGATGGTCATCGGCATCTTCATGCGATCTGTTCTGCTATAGGTTCTTCTCTTATTTACCCATGCGGTATCCTTCCACTTGTAGGACGTCAGATCTGCAACAACCGAACCATTGTCCGGACGCATCTGTGCCTGATTTCCGTATGGATCACTCTTATATAAGATCTCATCATAACGGGTCAGAATCTGGTATTTGTATACTGCGCCGGAAAGCACATTTGGAATAAACAGCTCATAGATTCCACCGTTTGGTCGAAGCTGCATCGGATGTAAATTACCATCCCACATATTGAAATCACCGACAACGCTGACTCTCCGCGCGTCCGGTGCCCATACTGCAAAATAGGTACCTTTTACGCCATCGATCGTCATCGGATGTGCTCCAAATTTATTATAGATCTCGTAGTGCTTGCCCTCTGCAAATAAATAGGAATCAAAATCTGAAATCTGGCTGTCAAATGCATATGGATCTGCTGTCGTAACCGTCGTTCCATCCTCATAAGTTGTTACCAGATTGTATTTTGTTCCGCTAAATTCCTTCTTCGGGAAAAAGATCGCATAGAAACCTTCATCCGTTACCTTCTCCATCGTATGAACTTTTTTACCTGTTCTGGATGTAACCTTCACTTCCACCGCATGTGGACGATAGGCTGTGATGATCTGTCCTTCCCCATATTCATGAATACCCAGCAGATGCTTTGGTGCATTCAATTTACCTGCGATCAGTTCATCATACAGTACCCAGTTGATCCAATCGTTGATTCTCTTGTTCATATAACCCTCCTGAATATATTAGAATTTGTGTGGCTGTGTCTTTCGCCAGCTTATCAGTCGTACTATGATCGTTATAACAAGTCCGGCAAGTATCACTCCTGTATAGATCAGGAACATCCGAAGTCCCAGATTATCCGGAATCAGCGAGATCAGTCTGTCATCCCCTGAGAAAAATACATCATACCTGCCTTTAAATACCATCTCACGAACGCCATAGAAAATGCCGCTTCCGGATACCGCAAGCAGGATCAGTGATACCATTCCGATCACACTTGCTGCAACGCCGCCCCATACGACACATTCATACATTCGTCTTTTCTTTACTGCCAGAAATCCTATGATAAGCAGGATCACCGACAGGAACATCATTCGTTTCGCCTCATCCTTCACCTTCTTCAACTGTCTAAGCTGCGTCAGGTTATAGTCGTAAAGCTTCACATTTCCTTTATCAAAATCAACATTATTTCCGGTTTCCTTCAGTCCATCCGCAATGATACTGTACTCCAACCACGCCTCGAACTCCGTCAGAGCAGTTTCCGAACCATCGGCTCCATCTGTCTCAAATGTTCGTCCGGTCATCTCTGATGTATACTCTGCCTCACTGATATTCACTCCCTGGAATGAGATAAACACCGCAGACGACACAATCAGCATTACAACTGCGATCGCAAGGATCACCTGAAAAAATCTATATTTAAACATGATTATCTATCCTGATTTCTATTCTAAAGTCTTATTTGACACATCAAATAAATTATATCGTTCTTATTACGCACATTAATTATTTTACCATTTTAATTGACTTGTGTAAAGAAAACATCCTGCTTTCTTCATTATATATTTCTGCCACATACTGTCTTCGCTCTTAAATTTTATTTTATTAAACATATTACTTTGATCCATAAAGACTTGGCAAATAAGATAATTGCAGCATGCTAATATTTTAAATGTTCCGATACAAAATAAAAGCAATATAAAATGTTAAGGCATCGCGAAGATTTCGTTATGAGGTTTGTGCTAACCGTCAGCATCAAGCCCATGTTTGAGTCCATAAGGACGAGTTTGGGCTACTGCTGACAAACCAGTGCACGAACCGAATAGAAATCTTTACTGTCTTGCATTATATTATCTGACCGACATTCCATGTCTGAAATCAATTTTCAATTAACAACGATCATCTGCCAAGTTCACGCAGGTCAAAGTAATATGGGCAGATGTCTTCGTAATGGCCATCCTTCATGCGAAAGCCCCCCGGAATCGTTCCAAGCTGCGTAAATCCAAGCCTCTCATAGAGGTGTCTTGCATGCACATTCGTAGCCACCACCGCATTAAACTGCAGCACCAGATAATCATGCGCCTTTGCATGCGTCAGGCAGTCAGACACCAACTTCTCTCCGATATGAAGCCCTCTTACATCCGCATCTACCGCATAGCTGGCATTGCAGATATGACCGCAGCGTCCGACATTATTTGGATGCAGGATATAAAGTCCGAGCACCTTTCCTGTGTCTGTATCCTCTGCCACCGCGGTATAGGTCTGTCCTGCAAAGAATCCCCTGCCTGTCTCCTCTGTCAGGTCATCCTCCTGTGGAAAAGCAACTCCATCATCTACCACACGGTTCCAGATGCGGTTCATCTCCTGTATGTCTGAATCTTTATATTCTCTGATCTGTATATTCATCTTTCGTCCTTCTTTCTTATTTCATGCATCATTATAAGCCCGTATCAAACAGGCTTCAAGAATATAAATATAGACAATCCACAAAAATCATCTTAAAATGCATATAATGAAAATCTGCTTGACTGGAAACTGCGAGGGAACGAACTTCTTCTCTGTGAAAACAGTCTATACGGATGAAAGGAGTATAACCACATATGTTATTTGAACTGATAAAAGATCATTTATTCTTAAGTATATATATCCTGATCAATCTGATCGTGTTTTTCCTGTATGGCATCGACAAATGGAAAGCCATTCATCACAAATGGCGCATCCCGGAAGCCCACCTGATCCTTGCCGGAGTATTCGGAATCTTTGGTGCCGTTCTTGGTATGCTGTTATTACGACATAAAATCAGGAAGCCCAAATTCTACATTGGGCTTCCTGCGATCTTCATTCTTGAACTTGTGTGCGTGATCTTATACATAAAATATCATTGAAATATTTTTGCTTTTATGATCATTTGTCATTTGTGAATATCAGCTATTCATAAATAACAGCTATCCTATAAAAGTCATATTAATGGTGCATCAGCGTTCCGTACATCTCCGGTCTGCGGTCACGGAACACGCCCCATTCTCTACGCATCTGTGCGATCGCATCCAGATCAAATTCATGGACAAGCACAGATTCTGTCTCACGGTCTGCCTCCTCCACAATCGTTCCGGTCTGATCTGCGATAAAGGAAGAACCGTAAAATGTCATCGAGGATTCATCGTCCGTCTCGGTTCCGATTCGGTTCGATGCGATCACCGGCATGATATTGGCTGCTGCATGTCCCTGCATCGCATGCTGCCAGTGTGACTTGGAATCAACATTTAATGTAGGCTCGCTTCCGATCGCAGTCGGATAGAACAACAGCTCTGCGCCAAGAAGTGCCATGCTTCTGGCAGCCTCCGGAAACCACTGATCCCAGCAGATGCCAACGCCGATATCTGCATATTTTGTCTTCCATACCTTAAATCCGGTATCTCCCGGTGTAAAATAAAACTTCTCCGCATATGGAAGTCCATCCGGGATATGGGTCTTACGATATGTTCCAAGGATCGTTCCATCTGCATCAATGATCGCTATTGTATTAAATGCTGTATTTCCTGCCTTTTCATAAAAGCTGATCGGCAGAACAACCTGAAGCTCTTTTGCAACCTCGGTAAATCGTTT
>ERZ791624.1040-NODE-1040-length-14751-cov-3.512793_pt1 | contig 14751 bp, 12 predicted proteins | sample MGYA00510058_ERZ791624 | MGnify/ENA primary metagenome ERZ791624 (study PRJEB30046, sample SAMN00715158) | human gut metagenome | study: EMG produced TPA metagenomics assembly of the A metagenome-wide association study of gut microbiota in type 2... | reverse complement strand
GAGCTGGACGAGGTCATGAGCCTGTCTGACCGCATCCTGGTGATGTACGAGGGCCAGCTTGTGGGCCAGCTGAATCCGAAAACCACCACCGTGGCCGAGCTGGGCCTGTATATGTCCGGCGCCAAGCGGGACGATATGGGAGGTGACCAGGCATGAAAAAGAACGCACTGGCAGCGCTTTACGAAAAAGACGGCACCAAAAAGGTGCTCTCATCCCTGATCTCCATTGTGGCGGGTCTTTTAGTGGGCGGCATCGCCGTTCTGATCGTGGGCCTGTTCAACGAGAAGATCTCCCTGAGCGGCGCATGGGACGGCATCCGCATCATCTTTGCCGGTATTTTCAGCACCGGCCGCGACGCCGCCGGTACCCTGACCTGGGGCTTCAACGCGGTGAACCTGGGCAACATGCTGTTCCGGGCCACGCCCCTGATTATGACGGGCCTTTCCGTGGCCGTGGCCTTCAAAACGGGCCTCTTCAACATCGGCGCCCCCGGCCAGTATCTGATCTCCACCATGGTCACCCTGATGGTGGCCCTGTCCATTCCCTCCAGCGCGGTGCCCGTGGGCGTTATCTGGGTGCTGGCCTTCCTGGCCGGGTGCCTGTCCGGCGCTCTGTGGGGCGCGATCCCCGGCCTGGTGAAGGCCCTGCTGAACATCAATGAGGTGCTGGCGTGCATCATGACCAACTGGATCGCAGCCAACCTGGTGACCTGGATGTTCGACATCAGCAATTTCAAGAATATGGTCGAGAGCACCAAGTCCGGCTATATCTATAAGACCACCTTCAACGGCGTGGCCACCCCCAAGCTGGGGCTGGACGCCATCTTCCCCGGCTCCCAGGTCAACGGCGGCATTCTCGTTGCCATCGTCATCGCCATCGCCATGTACATCCTGATGAACAAGACCACCCTGGGCTATGAGCTGAAGGCCTGCGGCGCCAACCGTCACGCCGCCCGCTATGCCGGTATCCGGGACAAGCGCAACATCGTGCTGTCCATGGCCATTGCCGGTGCTCTGGCCGGGGCAGGCGCTGCGCTGTACTGGCTGTCCGGCAACACGGAGTTCTATTGGTCCACCTATCAGGCCCTGCCCGCCGTGGGCTTCAACGGCATCCCCGTGGCTCTGCTGGCCCTGAACAACCCCATCGCGGTGATCTTCACCGGCATCTTCATGGCCATGCTGAACATCGTGGGTCTGCAGCTGACCAACCTGACGGCCTATAACGAGTATATCACTGACGTCATCATCTCCGTGATCGTGTACCTGTCCGCCTTCTCCCTGGCCATCCGCATGATGCTGTCCCGGAAGAAAAAGCCCCATGCCCATGTGGAGGAGACTGCCGCCCCGGCGGCGGACGCCGCACCCCCGGAGGAACCGGCGGAGGAACCCACGGAACCGGCAGAGCCGGTAACGGTCCAGACGGAGGAAGGAGGCGACCAGGCATGACGTTTCTGATCCAACAGACTTTGATTTACGCGGTGCCCCTGATGATCGTGGCCCTGGCGGGCGTGTTCGCCGAGCGCAGCGGTATCATCAACCTGGCCCTGGAAGGTATCATGATCTTCGGCGCCTTCATCGGCGTGCTGTTCGTGCGGCTGATGCAGGGGTCCCAGGCGGTGCTGGCCGCCAAGCAGGCCGGTGACTGGGTGGCCCTGCAGGGGCTGGAGCTTCTGACCATGCTGGTGGCGGCGGCCATGGGCGCGGTGTTCTCCCTGCTGCTGAGCTTTGCGTCCATCAACCTCCGGGCCGACCAGACCATCGGCGGCACGGCCCTGAACCTGATGGCTCCGGCTCTGGTGCTGTTCCTGATCCGCATTATCGCCAACCAGAATACCCTGCAAATGGCCACCGGCGACTCTGCCAGCTGGTTCATGCTGAAAAAGTCCACCTTCGGCGTGGATAAGAACGTGGACTGGGGCTTCTTCGGGGAAACCTTCCTGAACAAAATCTACCTGGCTACCTACATCTGCATCCTGCTGTTCATCATTCTGTCCGTCATCCTGTACAAGACCAAGTTCGGCCTGCGTCTGCGGGCCTGCGGCGAGAATCCTCAGGCGGCGGACTCTCTGGGCATCAACGTCTACAGGATGCGCTATGCCGGTGTTACCATTTCCGGCGCACTGGCGGGCATGGGTGGCTTCGTGTACGCCATGACCACGGCCAACTGCTCCTCCAACGGCGACGTGGCGGGCTTCGGCTTCCTGTCCCTCGCCGTTATGATCTTCGGCCAGTGGAAGCCGCAGCGCATCGCGCTGGCCGCGCTGCTGTTCGGCTTCTTCCGTGCGCTCGGCAACGTCTACACGGGCTTCAGCTTCCTCAAGGCGATGAACCTGCCGAGCTCTCTGTACAACATGCTGCCGTACATCATTTCGCTTATCGTGCTTGCCTTCACGTCCAAGAATTCCCGCGCGCCGAAGGCCGAGGGTATCCCCTACGACAAGGGTATGCGTTAAGCTGTACCCGGTTTCTGTCTCCGGCAGGTTCATACGGACTTGCCGGAGCCTTCATTTCAAGCTCAGGAGGATTTGATTTCTATGCGAATGGTTGATCTCATTGAAAAAAAGCGGGACGGCGGCGTTCTGACCGACGACGAGATCCGCTTTATCATCAAGGGCTTTACGGACGGCTCCATCCCCGATTACCAGATGTCCGCCTTTGCCATGACGGTCTTCTACAAGGGTATGACCGATCACGAAACCGCCGTCCTGACGGACGCGATGATGCGCTCGGGCGATACGGTGGATTTGAGCCGGTTCGGCGATAAATCCGTTGACAAGCACTCCACCGGCGGCGTCGGCGATAAGACGACGCTGATCGTTGCACCGATCGTGTCGAGTCTCGGCGGCAAGATGGCGAAGATGTCCGGCCGGGGCCTCGGCCATACGGGCGGTACGGTCGATAAGCTCGAATCCATCCCCGGCTACCAGACGACGCTTTCGGCAGAGGCCTTTATGCAGCAGGTCGAGGATGTCGGCGTAGCCGTCATCGGCCAGTCCGGCAATCTGACGCCCGCCGATAAAAAGCTCTACGCGCTGCGTGACGTGACCGCGACGATCGATTCTCTGCCGCTCATCACGTCGTCCATCATGTCCAAAAAGCTCGCCGCAGGCGCGCATTCCATCGTGCTGGACGTCAAGATCGGCTCCGGCGCGTTTATGAAAACGCTCGAAGACGGGCAGAAGCTTGCCGAGAGCATGGTGCGCATCGGCAAGGCCTGCGGCCGGAACGTTGTGGCAGTCATGTCCAATATGGATATTCCGCTCGGCTTCTATATCGGCAATGCGCTTGAGGTGCGCGAGGCGGTCGAGGTCCTGCGCGGCCATGGCTGCCCGGACCTGACCGGCGTGTGCATCACGCTGGCGGCCAATATGCTGCACCTGTGCAACGGCTGGCCCATCGAAGAGGCCACGAAGCAGGCAGAGGAGGCAATTTCCTCCGGCCGTGCCTTCGAGCAGATGAAGCGCTGGATCGCCGCGCAGGGCGGCGACGCACGCGTGCTGGACGATGTGAGCCTGCTGCCGCAGGCAGCGGTGCAGTATGAGCTGAAAGCGCCGCAGGCGGGCTATATCCACCATATGGACGCGCAGAAGATCGGCGAAAGCTCCGCCATTCTCGGCGCGGGCCGCAAGACGAAGGACGACACCATTGACTTCGCCGCCGGCATTGTCCTGAAGGAAAAGACCGGCGCGAAGGTCGAGCAGGGCCAGACGCTGGCTGTTCTGCACACGAACCGGCCGGAGACGTTTGCCGACGCGGAGCGCGTCTTTTTGGAGGCCATCCGCTGGGGAACCGACGCGCCGGAGGCGCAGCCGCTGATCTACGGGATCGTAAAGTAAAAAGAGGAGAGATAGAGATATGTCAGATGTGATCGTCATCGGTGTTGCCGGCGGGACCGGCAGCGGAAAAACCACGCTCGTCAAGGCGCTGATGAACCGCTTCGGCGACAATATCAGCGTCCTCAGCCACGACAACTATTACAAGCGGCACGACGAGATGAGCTATGAGGAGCGGACCCACCTCAATTACGACTGCCCGGACGCGTTCGACACCGATATGATGATCGAGCATCTGCGTATGCTCAAAAACGGCCAGGCCATCGACTGCCCGACGTATGACTACACCATCCACAACCGCGCCGACGAGGTGCTGCACGTCGAGCCGCGCAGGGTCATTGTCGTCGAGGGCATCATGATCTTCGTCGACAAGACGCTGTGCGATGAGATGAACATCCGCATCTTCGTCGACGCCGACGCCGACGTGCGCCTGTGCCGCCGCATCCGCCGCGACGTCAAAAAGCGCGGCCGCAGCATCGATTCCGTCATTGACCAGTATCTGACCACCGTCAAGCCCATGCACGAGCTCTATGTCGAGCCGAGCAAGAAAAACGCGAATCTGATCGTCCCGGAGGGCGGCAAGAACCTGATCGCCCTCGAAATGATCATCAACCGCATCCAACGGCACATCGACGGAAACGCGGAATAAACCGCCGGACAAAAAGAACACCCCCGGACAGCAGTCCGGGGGTTCGTTTTGCATTGGGCTTATTCGACCGTGACGCCTCTCTTGGCGAATTCTTCAACCATGAGGTCGAGGTCGGGCTTGATGTTAATGGGTTCGCCTGCGGACTTGATGGCGTTCGCCACGTCCTTCAGGCCGTTGCCGGTCACGACGGAGACGACCGTCGCGCCCTTTTCGATCAGGCCCAGCTCACAGGCCTTCTTGACGGCGGCAGTGCCGGTGACGCCGGCAGGCTCGCCGAAGACGCCGCAGGTGCGGCCGAGAAGCTTCTGCGCGGCGAGGATTTCCTCGTCGGTCACGTTGACGGCGATGCCGTTGGACTCCCGGATGGCCATGAGGGCCTTATCGGCATTGCGCGGCACGCCGACGGAGATGGAGTCGGCGATGGTATTCTCCTCCATCGGCTCCCAGGGCTTATTCTCCTGAATCGCGCGGTTGATGGGGTAGCAGCCGGTGGACTGGGCGGAGATGAGGCGCGGCAGCTTGTCGATGAAGCCGATGGCGTACAGATCCTTCAGGCCCTTCCACACGCCCGCGATGGTGCAGCCGTCGCCGACGGAGATGGCCAGATAGTCGGGCATTTCCCAGTTCAGCTGCTCGGCGATCTCGAGCGAGACGGTCTTCTTGCCCTCGGACAGATACGGGTTGATGGCCGCGTTGCGGTTGTACCAGCCCCATTTTTCAATGGCCTCGGCGGACATCTTGAACGTTTCCTCATAGTTGCCCTTGACGGAAATGACGTTCGCGCCGAAGATCATCAGCTGCGCGACCTTGCCCTTCGGGGCACGTTCCGGAACAAAGATATAGGTCTTGAAGCCTGCGGCAGCGGCGTTGCCCGCGAGAGAAGAGGCCGCGTTGCCAGTGGACGAGCAGGCGATGATCTTTGCGCCCGCCTCATGCGCCTTGGCGACGGCCATGGCGGAGGCGCGGTCCTTCAGAGAAGCCGTCGGGTTGATGCCGTCGTCCTTGACCCACAGACGGCCAAGACCCAGCATTTCCGCCAGCTTCGGCTCTTCGTACAGCGGGCTCCAGCCCACGCGCAGCGGCGTGTCGGGTGTGGTGTCCTCGACCGGCAGCAGCTCACGATAGCGCCACATGGTCGGGTTCACGCGGTTTTTCAGCGTTTCCTTGGTGAAATGCGCCTTGATATAATCATAATCATACACGATATCCAGAATCCCGCCGCAGGAGCAGTTGGTCAGATTCGGGACAGCCTCATATTCCTTGCCGCAGCGCACGCAGCGCGCACATTTGACGTTTTTCATTCAGAATCCTCCTTCAGATTTTCCAGCGCGACACGCACAGCCTCGACCACGAACGCAGAAAATGTGCAGTCCGTTCCCTTGATGGCGTCCTCAATTTCATCGATCACGTCATTGGGGAAGCGGATGCTCTTGTTTGTCGTGGGCGGAATATTCGGGATTCGGAATTTCTTCATCGCAATGCACCTCGCATTATGTTTCGTAATGCAAATTGTATTGCAATTATGCGCCGAACATTGTAATATAAACGTAGCACAAATGTGCAACAAAGGAGGCGCATGTATTATGAATGAAATTCCCGAATATTACACCATTTTATTTCAGGCCGCAGAACAGGCGATTCAAGCGCTGGAACAGCAAAATTACGGGCTTGCGAAACAAATTCTGATCGACGGCGAACAGGCCGCCGAGGAAGCGTTTGTCGCAAAGGATGAATAAACGGGGTGGGGTCATTCCCCCACCCCATTTTGGTTCTATATTGGCTTAATTTCGACTTACAGCGCCTTCAGCAGACCAACCTCGTCGTTGAACGCGTTGATGAGCTCGTCGAGCTCCTTGGCCTGTGCATGGACGGCATCCCATGTGTTCTTGGTGTCGTACCACTGGGCGTTCAGGTCTTCGACGCTCATGCCCTGCTGCTCGACCCAGGTGTAATACTTCAGGTTGTGGACTCTCTTGCGCTCCGGATAGGTCAGCTCCAGCATACTGTCGGTCTTGAGGTTCAGCATATGCAGGTTGTGATCCAGCTCGGCAGCCTGTGCGGAGTATGCGCCGTACATCTCGTTCAGCTCTTCGACACGGGACTTGTACATGACGGCGGAGTCGGTCAGAACGGTGACGACGACGTCGTCTTCGGTCAGCTCATAGAACTTGGCCATCTTGATGCAGCACAGAACGTTCGCGATGCCGGAAATGCCCATCCAGGTGAACTTTTCGATCTGCTCGTCGCTGAGGCCGAGGGTCTTGAGGTACTCCTGGCCTTCCTTGCAGTTGAACAGGCGGAGCAGTCTCTGGGAATCTTCGTCGTCAATATCGATGACCATATCGGTGTTCTTGACATTGTGAACCCAGGGGATGTGCTTGTCGCCGATGCCTTCGATGCGGTGGCCACCGAAGCCGTTGTCCAGGATGGTCGGGCACTGCAGCGCTTCGCCGACAGCCAGCTTCATGCCCGGATAGCGCTCCTTGAGGAGGTCGCCCGCGGACATCGTGCCGGCGGAGCCGGAGGTGAAGCAGGCGCCAGCCAGTCCCTGGCCGGGCTTCTTCACGTTCTCAAACAGGTCGCTCAGAGCGTAGCCGGTGACATTGTAGTGCCACAGGGGGTTGCCCATCTCGGCGAACTGGTTGAAGATCATCATGGAAGGATCCTGCTTGAGCTCCCAGGTCTTGTCGAAGATCTCCTTGACGTTGGACTCGCAGCCCGGGGTGGCGATGATCTGACCGGCGATGGACTTCAGCCAGTCGAACCGCTCCTTGGACATATCCTGGGGCAGGATGGCCACGGACTCGCAGGCCAGCAGCTTGGAGTTGAACGCGCCGCCGCGGCAGTAGTTGCCGGTGGAGGGCCATACAGCGTGATGATAGGTGGCGTCGAACTGGCCGGTCACAAGACGCGGAGCCAGGCAGCCGAAGGAAGCGCCGACCTTATGGCAGCCGGTCGGGAACCACTTGCCGGACATGGCCAGAATGCGGCACGGAACGCCGGAAACGGAGGACGGGATCTCAACATAGTTCGGGGTCTTCTGGTACAGGCCGCCGGACTCCTTGGCCTCGTTGTGCCAGCTGATGCGGAACAGGTTGACGGGGTCAACGTCCCACAGGCCGGTGTGCGTCAGCTTTTCCTTGATCTTCTCGGGGATCAGATCGGGGTTCTGCATCTGGGCAATGGTCGGGATGATGATGTTGTTTTCCTTGGCCTTCTGGATGTTATGCAGCAGGCCTTCTTTGTTGATGGTCAGATCGATCTTGCTCATAGTTCGTTTGTTCCTCCTGTTTTACTGTTGTCTAAGTATGAATAGAGCGTGTACTTGGAGATGCCGAAATGCTTGGCGATCTTATCGCCGGATTTAGTGATCAGAAGTGCGCCGGAATTACTGAGATAGCGGATGGCCTTGACCTTGTCGTCCTTGGTCATGAGCGCGACGGGCTTGCCGACAAGCTCGTCCGCCTGCCGGATGAGATCGTCCAGCAGATCGGCCACGTTGAGCGTGATGCGCTCCGGCTCGCGGCTGGCTTGCTGGTCGGCAGAAATGAAGTCGTGCAGGGAGTTTTCAAACAGCTGCATCATGGAAATGTCGTAGTTGATCCCAAGGATCCCCGTGACCTTGCCGGTCTCGTCCCGGATGTAGACCGAGGAGGATTTCAGGATTTTCCCGTCCTTTGTGCGCGTCAGATAGCCAAGCTGATCCTCCGCATTGTCGTCCTCATGGCCCAGCTGCTCCAGTACGACGTGGGAAGGCCCGTCACCGACCTTGCGGCCGGTCACGTGTCCGTTTTCGATCGCCACGATCGAGGAATAGGCGCTTTTGCCGGAAAGCTCATGAAGCACGACCTCGCAGTTGCTGCCAAACTGCGCCGCGATCGCCTTCGCGATCTGCTCAAGCAGTTCCAGTAATTTTGCGTCCAATCTGCTATCACCTCCAAATTTAATACCCGAATGAAGTCTAAAACTATCATACCAGTATCAGAAGCAGATTGCAAGGAATTTTCAAAAATATTTTTAGGCTAACAAAAATTTTGTTGCTCTTTTCGCGAAATTACCGCGTCAGCTGCGTGAGAATGGACTCGAAGCCCTTGCAGGACTTGAGCAGCTGGTCGATTTCAATGTACTCGTCGCGCACGTGCGCAAGGCTTTCGAGCGACGGGCCGTAGCCGATGGTCGGGATACCGGCCTCGCCGCAGAAGCTGCTGCCGTTGGTGCAGAACGAGAAGTGCGACAGCGGCGCCTCGATGCCCGCGTCCTTCAGGCCCTTCAGCGCGGCCTGCACCAGCTCGCTGTCCTCTTCCGTGACCCAGGCCGGGAAATAGCGCTTGGCGCGGATGGTGTCGCCTGTCCAGCACTTTTCTTCGCCCTCGGCCAGATAGCACCGGGCCTTGAGGCCGAGGTGCGTTTCCTGCGCGCGGGCAATGGCTTCGTTCACCTGCCCGAGAATGACGGCCTCATCCTCGCCCACAAGCGTCCGGCGGTCAAACGTCGCGCGGCAAAGAGACGGCACGACCGACGCGCCGGGATACGGCTGGGAGATAATATCCGTCAGCTCCAGAATGCCTTTGCCGAGCAGCGGATGCTCGTTCGGGACGATCTTCCGGATCTCGTCGATCACCGCCGTCATGGCATACACGGCGTTGACGCCTTTTTCCGGATTGGAGGAATGGCAGCTGACGCCCTCCGTCTCGACGACGACCTCCGCCCGGCCGCGCTGGCCGCGCTTGATGGTCGTGCTCGTGGCCTCGCCGATGATGACAAGATCGGGCTTTGCCAGCCGCGTAATTTCGCGGGAGGACACGCCCTCGAACCGCTCCTCATGCACCGTACACGACACGCAGACGCGGCCCGCAAAGTCTCTGCCGGTCTTTTCAGCAAAGCGCGCTGCGGCCGTGATCATGGCGCAGTCGCTGCCCTTCATGTCGGACGCGCCGCGGCCGTAAATTTTCCCGTCCGCGATCTCGCCGCCGAACGGGTCATGCTCCCACTGCGGCGCGTCGATCACGTCCACGGTGTCGATGTGGCCGTCCATTAGGACGGTCTTGCCGGGTCGCTTGCCGTTGATCGTGCCGAGGACGCTGCCGAAGCGGTCGATAATGACCTCGTCGAAGCCGTATTCCTCCATTTTCCGCTTCATCAGCTCCGCCACGCCCTGCTCCTGTCCGGAATAGCTGGGAATGCGCAGCGCCTCCTGACAAAACGCGATCAACTGTTCATTTGTATCAATATCCATGAGGTAAAGATCCTTTCTCTCTCATGATTCTGCTTGAAGCATAGGGCAGCCCCGCGCCGTTGTCAAGCCGCGCACGCAAATTCTGCGTTTTACAAAAAATCCACCGCCCGTTTTGGGCAAAGCGGCGAAGGCTGGATATCGTTGGCAGGGACGGAGTGCTGCTGCGCCCGGCAGGATGCACCGTTTTTTACGGAACGCTTCGGCGAATTCGCAGCTTCCCAACGGGCCGGCAGAGTCGCCGGCCCCTGCAGAACTCCGGCGAATCCGTACTGCCCTGCAAAGTTCGACTGCAAAGCTGATTTACCGCAGCAATTCAAACGCAATTATTTGCAAATCCGTTGTACCGTAACAGGCGGCGCGTACCATAGCGGGGGCCGCCGGAGGCTCGTCGAAAACGGCCTCGACGGAACGAGTCCCCGCGCCATGCGCGGAGCCTCTTGTCCTCTGAGCCCGTTTCCTCCTTTTCAAATTGCAAACGCTTCGCTGGTTTGCAATTTGAGATCAGAACACCTGACCACATCTTCAAAAAACGCATCACATAGAGAGGAACAAAACCATGTCACAAATCAAACCGCATACGCTCTCCGGGTTTATGGAGCTGCTGCCGCAGCCGCAGCTGCAGATGGAGGCGATCATGGAGGTTCTGCGGAACACCTACAGCCTCTATGGCTTCACGCCGCTGGATACCCCCGCGATCGAAGCTGCCGACGTGCTGCTGGCCAAGGGCGGCGGCGAGACGGAAAAGCAGATCTATCGCTTCCAGAAGGGCGACAGCGATCTGGCGCTGCGCTTCGATCTGACCGTCCCGCTGGCAAAATACGTCGCGCTGCACTACGGCGAGCTGGCCTTCCCCTTCCGCCGCTACCAGATCGGCAAGGTCTACCGAGGCGAACGCGCGCAGCGCGGCCGCTTCCGCGAGTTCTATCAGGCCGACATCGACATCATCGGCGACGGCAAGCTCTCCATCACGAACGAGGCCGAGATCCCGTCCATCATCTATAAGACGTTCTCGACGCTCGGCCTGCGCCGGTTCCAGATCCGCGTGAATAACCGCAAGATTTTGAACGGCTTCTACGCCATGCTTGGCCTGTCCGAGCAGTCCGGCGATATTATGCGCACCGTCGACAAGCTCGACAAGATCGGCGCCGACAAGGTCCGCGTCCTGCTGGTCGAGGAGTGCGGCGTGGAGGAGGCAAAGGCCGATGAGATCCTGACCTTCATCGCCATCCGCGGCACGAACGGCGAGGTCCTGTCCGCGCTGGAGCAGTACCGCGGCAGAAACGAGGTCTTCGATCAGGGCCTGGACGAGCTTTCGTCCGTGACGAAGCTGCTCGGCGCGTTCGGCGTGCCGGAGGAGAATTTCGCCGTCGACCTCACCATCGCGCGCGGGCTGGATTACTACACCGGCACTGTCTACGAGACGACGCTTCTTGACCATCCCGAGATCGGCTCGGTCTGCTCCGGCGGCCGGTACGACAATCTCGCGGAGTATTATACTGACCGTCCGCTGCCCGGCGTCGGCATCTCTATCGGTCTGACGCGCCTGTTCTACGTGCTGAACGAGCAGAGAATGCTGAACGAGGAGCGCGTCATGGCCCCGGCTGACGTGATGATCGTTCCCATGACCGACGATCTGGAGGCCGCTGTCCGGCTTGCGACCGAGCTTCGCACGCAGAATATCCGCGTCCAGCTCTACGCCGAACAGAAGAAATTCAAGGCCAAGATCCAGTACGCGGACAAGCTGCACATCCCCTATGTCGTCTTCCTCGGCGAGGACGAGATCGCGGCCGGAACCGTCTCACTGAAGGATCTTCGCACCGGCGACCAGGTCACCGTCCCGGCGCAGGACGCAGCTGCCCGCATTCTGGCCGATATCGAGCTTCGCGGCCAGGGCACGATTTTAAAGTAAAAAATTTTCCCATAAAGAAAGAAGGAAACCACTATGATGCAGTCAAGAACCCATACCTGCGGCCAGCTCCGCATCGAAAACGCGGGCGAGCGCGTCACGCTCGTCGGCTGGATGGAAAATGTCCGCGTGGTCGGCAATAACTTTGCCTTTATCGTCCTGCGTGATTTCTACGGCACGACGCAGATCGTCGTCGAGACGGAGGAGATCATGAACATCGTCAAGGGCATCAACAAGGAGTCGACCATCTCCGTCACCGGCACTGTGCGCGAGCGCGCAAGCAAAAACCCCAAGCAGCCCACCGGCGACATCGAGGTCGTGCCGGAGAAGATCGAGCTGCTGGGCCGCTGCCAGTACAACGAGCTGCCGTTCGAGATCAACCGCAGCCGCGACGCCGACGAGACGCAGCGCCTGAAGTACCGCTATCTCGACCTGCGCAACCCCGCTGTCAAGAGCAACATCATCCTGCGCTGCAATGTCATCGCCGCCATCCGCAAGGCTATGATGGACCATGATTTCCTTGAGATCACGACCCCCATCCTCACGGCCTCCAGCCCGGAGGGCGCGCGCGACTACCTCGTTCCCGCCAGAAAGCATCCCGGCAAGTTCTACGCTCTGCCGCAGGCCCCGCAGCAGTTCAAGCAGCTGCTTATGACATCCGGTTTCGACCGCTATTTCCAGATCGCTCCCTGCTTCCGCGACGAAGACGCGCGCGGCGACCGCAGCCCCGGCGAGTTCTATCAGCTCGATATGGAAATGGCCTTTGCCGCGCAGGACGACGTGTTTGCCATCATTGAGGACGTGCTGCCGCCGATCTTCGCCAAATATGGCAAGTATAACATCGCGTCCAGCGCACCGTTCCGCCGCATCGCGTACAAGGACGCGCTGGAGACCTACGGCTCCGACAAGCCGGATCTGCGCATCGATCTGACGTGCAAAAATCTCTCCGACCTGTTCACGGAGTCTGAATTTGAGCCGTTCAAGGGCCAGACCGTCAAGGCCGTGCCCATCTCGAACTGCCATCTGACGCGGAAGCAGATCGAAAAGCTTCTGACCGACTGCGAGGTGCAGGCGGGCGTCAAGGGCTACTGGTTCAAGATGGACGAGAACGGCGAGCTTGCAGGCGGCGTCGCGAAGTTCGTGCAGGGCTGCAAGGATGCGCTCATCGAGCGTCTCGGCCTGACCGCCAACACGCTGGTCGTTGTTGCGGCGGGCGCTTCTGCTACGAAGCTCACCGGCGTTCTCATCAAGACCTTCGGCGCGAATGTCGAGGGGCATATGGACAAGGAGCGCTACGAATTCTGCTGGATCGTCGACTTCCCGATGTACGAGATCGGCGACGAGTCCGGAGAACTGGAATTCTGCCACAACCCGTTCTCCATGCCGGGCGGCCGCGCAGCCACGCTGGACAAGGCCATCCGGGGCGAAATTGACCCGCTGACCATCACGGCGCAGCAGTATGACCTCGTCTGCAATGGCATCGAGCTGTCCTCCGGCGCAGTCCGGAACCATGATCCCGAGATCATGATCAAGGCCTTCCAGCTCGTCCGCCTCGGCGAGGATGATGTAAAGAAGAAGTTCCCCGCTATGTACAACGCCTTCTGCTACGGCGCACCTCCCCATGCCGGTATCGCCCCGGGCATCGACCGTATGGTCATGCTGCTGGCAGGCGAGGACTGCATCCGCGAGATCATTCCGTTCCCGATGAACAAGAACGCGCAGGATATCCTGATGGGCGCACCCAGCGAGGTCACCCAGAAGCAGCTCGACGAGCTGCATATCCGCTGCACGGCAAAGGAAGAAGACTGAAAAACCAGAATAAGCGCGCCGCAAGGCGCGCTTATTTTAACGGGAGAGAAAGAAAAATGGGAAAAAACCTCAGAAGGGCAATGCTGTCCTGCGCGGGCTGTACGCTGATGCTGTTTGTGACGTGCGGGCTGGCCTTCAACGTCTTTTCGGCGGCGCAGCCGTACGTCCTGGCTCAGAATGGCTTTACCAACACGCAGACCTCGCTCATTACGACGATCCGCTCGGCGGCGTATCTGCTCGGCACGTTCGCCATCGGCCGGTATTACCGGAGGCTCGGCTATCGCACCGGCTGCGCGCTGGCGGCGATGCTGGCCTGCGTCAGCTTCCTGCTGTTTGCCGCAGCAAAAAGCCTCGCGGCCTATTATTTTGCCGGAGCCGTCGCGGGCGTCAGCTATGCGCTCGGCTCGATGGTACCGGCGTCGATCCTGATGCGCCGCTGGTTCCGGGCGCATTCCGGGCTGGCCATCGGGATCTGCTCCGCCGGAACGGGACTGGCGACCGTCGTGTTTTCCCCGCTGTTCACCGCCATTGCGGAGGCCGGCGGCGTAGACCGCGCGTTTTTGTGGACAGCCGCGTTCTGCGCGGCAGCGGCTGTGCTCGTCTTTTTCCTCATTCGCAGCGACCCCGCCGCGCTCGGCCTTGAGCCATGGGGCAAGGCCGCCCCGGAGAGCACGCAGGAGCGTGCGCTGCACGGCCTGCACCCGTCCCGGCTGCGCTGGACGCTGCTTCTGCTGGCCGTTTTGCTGGTCAGCGGCATCGGTGCGACCGGCTTTACCCATCTGATGACGCTTTATATGTCAGAGGGCATGGACGCCATGCGCACCGCGGCGGCGTTCTCGCTGTGCGGACTGGCGCTGATGGCAGGCAAGTGCGTTTGCGGCGCGCTGTGCGACAAGCTGGGCAGCTACCGGGCAAATTATCTGCTGTTCGGCAGCTTTATCCTCGGCTGCACGCTGTGCGTGCTGGCGCCGCTGAAAAGTGAGGCGCTGATGCTGGCCTCTGCGGTCTTTCTGGGCTTCGGCGGGTCGCTCATTACCGTTGGCGTTTCGATCTGGGCGGGCGATCTGAGCACGCCGGAGCGCTATGAGAAGACGCTCCGGCTGTTTCAGGGGGCTTACGGCCTCGGCGGCATTGTGCTGTCCTTCCTGCCCGGCGCGATCGCCGATCTTGCGGGCGGCTATGCACCGGCCTACGCCGTCTTCGCCGTCATGCTCCTGTACAGCCTGTTCATGCTGCAGAGCACATACCGTCTGGCAAAGGTTTAATACTAAAATCTAGTAAAACACTTTAACCGTCTTACCAGATATGCTATACTGTAT
>ERZ791624.1039-NODE-1039-length-14752-cov-2.090018_pt1 | contig 14752 bp, 9 predicted proteins | sample MGYA00510058_ERZ791624 | MGnify/ENA primary metagenome ERZ791624 (study PRJEB30046, sample SAMN00715158) | human gut metagenome | study: EMG produced TPA metagenomics assembly of the A metagenome-wide association study of gut microbiota in type 2... | reverse complement strand
TGGTCTATGGCTCAGTACCTACAGCCAATGCCTTTGCGTCAGTTTATGCTTACTGCTCCTGACCATAAGACATACGGTGATTCTCCATTGTACCAGAATCCATACTGGCCAATGAAACCAGATGAAGCTGCGGAGCAGTAATGAGATTCCTTTGAAATAACGAATAATTCGCCCAATAGCAAAACTCATAAGCTATTGGGCGTTTTTTTTCCAGCTCTTTTGATTCCAGTATCTAATCAAAATCAACTTAAAACATAAATCATGAAACAAATTAAACTGAAAACGGGGATAATGACAGTATTGTCATTGTTCTTTTTATTATCATTCGGAAGTTGCAGTTCCAGTAATGATTCCACAGGAACTGATACTCCTGTAAATCCCAAACCATCGGATGTGAAAGTGATGGATAAATCAAAGATTGTTGACTATAACCAGTATTATTGTCCTGCAAAATGGAATGAAGGATTTGAAAAGGGACCTGATTACATGCTCCGCAGCGATGCCAGATGGTCGTGGTGGAGAATGAAGCAGAGCGAGCACTTCTTTGTATTTTGGGAGCCTGGATTTGGAGATGATCCTAATGCAGAATCTGTACCGGAGGCTTTGCGTGTGGATATTGATGACTTGTTGCAGAAGGCTGAGCAGTTCTATAAGACCAATGTGGAGAAGCTTGGCATGGCTACCATTGGTGAGGGCAAGTCGGTGCTCGACAATTACAAGATGCAGATTTATCTCCTTTATCAGACAAAATGGCTTGCTACAGGTTCAGGCTATGATGACAAGATTGGTGCTCTTTGGGTAAATCCATCTACCTGCAAGCCGGTTGGTTCAACCATCGGTCATGAGATAGGGCACTCTTTCCAATATCAGGTTTCTGCCGACAAGCTCTTCACGGGTGAGGCTATGCCAATAGATAAGGCTGATGGTTCTCAGTTGGTGCCTGCAGGTTTCCGTTATGGCTTTGGTGAAAATGGAGCAGGTGGTTGTGCTTTTGGGAGCAATGTGCTCAGTGGCAGTCGTTCCAGGATTATCCTAACGAGTGTTTCGACCAGGATGCTCATTATGCTGTTTGGCTCAAGAATCATCATCGCCACTTCAACCATGAGTTCATGCGTTACGCAAGCTACTGGTTCCAGTATTGGTTTACTGAAAAGCATGGCATTACGTCATACGCCCGTATCTGGAAAGAAAGCAAATATCCGGAGGATCCGCTCCAGACTTATATGCGCATCTATTGCAACAATAGTCTTGATGTCCTCTACAAGGATTTGTATGAGTATAGTGCTCATTGTGCTGATTATGATTTCAAGGCTGTGCATCAGTATAAGAAGGAGGCGGCTATCAATTACTCTACCAAGCTTTATAAGAGCAATGGTTATTATCAGGTGGCTTATACTAACTGTCCGGGTACAACAGGTTTCAATCTCATCCCGCTGAATGTTCCTGCTTCAGGCAAGGTAAGTGCTACACTTGAGGGGTTAGCTCCTGGTTCTGCTTTGGCAGTTGCAGATCCTGGTACTGTGGTAGATGGAGATGGTAATGCCAAGAGTACTGTGCCAAGTATAATTCACAGAGCAATACTCAGCAGAATTATCGTTATGGTTTTGTGGCAATCACCAAGGATGGAAAGTCTCATTATGGAGAGATGCATACAGGCAAGAAGGGCACAGCAACCTACGAAGTTCCTGCCAATACAGAGCGATTGTACCTCTGTGTACTGGCTGCTCCTGATAAGTATAATCGTAATGCCTGGGATGATGATGAGACCAATGATGAGCAATGGCCTTATCGTGTGAAGTTCTCGGGTACAGACTTGCTCGGCAACGTGACGATACCTGAAGGCGACCCTACTGATTTGGAGACTTCACTTGAGGTAAGTCTTGACGCAAGCAGCGAAAGCTATCCTCTGCATACCTTCAATCTCTTGAATAATGGTGTCATGGAGAAGATTGCAAAGGCATTCAAGTTGAGCCTTCTGAGATTGCAAGTGCTACATTGGAGGCTGGCGATGTGAAAGCTGAGGGCTTTACGGGTCCTGCTGATGGCAAGGTGGCTGTGGGCTTGACCAACCCTGATGGTTCAGTATCTTATGCATACTCTGCCAATGGAATCGGCTTCTGGATTGCAGAAGATGGTTCTGCCGGTGTTTGGGGAGACGGAACGAAAATCTCACTTCGAATATGATACCGGTGGCTACGCCCTGACTGTGGGGCATAAGCCTGGTGCTTCTGAAAAGGGCAAGACTTATATCATCAAACCAACCATGGTTTATAATAAGAATGGTAAACAGCATAAGGCTGTTATTACCATCAAGATGAAATTCGCATAGTTAATATAGTTAGTTCCGTTGCTGACGTAAAACTGTTGTTTTGCGAATGCAACGGAACTTTTTTGTTTCTTTGCTTATGTTGATAACACTCTCGTTTCTTCTTTTAATACGTACGCATCCGAAGCGTAAGATGTGTTGTCTTAATACCCTATAACTCATTACTTAAACAGTTATACTTCTACGTTTATTTGGCTTGAACTTCTTGATTTGTATAGTTGCTGCCATATGCCGGAAACATTGCTGCCATATGCCAGCAATCTTGCTGGCAAATGCCGACAACCTTGCTGGCATATGGCAGCAATCGCATACATCTAATTCTTTAAGGCGATAGATTGGTCTTCTCACATCATATCAGCTATGTGTTTTAGCCTTTTAAGAATACTAAAGAAAGCATTCTTTCATCAAAATAATAAAGAAATATAATATTGAGGTTTCGTATTAAAAAGAAAACCATCCGGTAGAACTAATGCTATCAGATGGTTTCCTTGTTTTATTATTGTTTAAACAAGTCTCTCTATATCTTCTATTGAAAGACCTGTACCTTTGGCAACTTGCTCTAGTGTGAACCCCATGCCGAAAAGACGCTTGGCGGTGGCCAACTTTTCTTTGGCAACACCTTCTTCTCTGCCTTCTTCTCTGCCTTCTTTTCTGCCTTCTTCTCTACCTTCTTTTCTGCCTTCTTTTCTGCCTTCTTCCTTCGCAGTATCGATTGAATTTTTTATGTCTCGATAGGCCTTAAGACTATCCTCGTATTCTCGTAATTCTTGTTGACTGAATTTAGCGATTTCAGCTTCTTCAAACAATTTCGTGAAAATTCTCTCTTTTAAAGCTTTCGGACGTTTTTCAAGCTTGGGTAAATTCTTGAGAACATAGAGCCATTTGTCATACAGAGTTTCTAGCTCAGTCTCGCTTTTGTTGAATTTGGCAATCTCAATATACTTGAAAGAAAGCTTGTCGTTAAAGACCTTGAATGTCTTTTTGTCTAGCAGGCCAACATCGTGATTGATTTCTTTTTGGTCGAAAGCTTCTTCCTTAAAATCAAAGTTGAGCAATGCTACTGTATAAACGTGGTCTAGCTTGAAATTCCAATCCTGTCCTTTTGGTGCTTGCTCTCTGATAGGAAATGTAGAATAGAAGAGAGAACGGTCTTTGAAGTATTTCTGAAAGGCGTTCTGCATTTCAACGATGAACTTTTCTCCTTTCTCATTTTCACAATACACGTCAAAGATAGCTTTGCGCTCAGCGAAAACATCACCAACGTGCTCGCTATTAAGGTAGCGAACATCCTTAATGACTTGCTCTCCATCAAAAAGTGAATTCAGAAAGTTGATGAGCAAGTCTTTGTTTGGCTTTGTTCCAAATATACGTTTGAAACCAAAGTCGGTAAGTAAGCTAATATATCGTTCTTCTGATAATCTCATAATCATTTCTTTTTATAGATTTCTTTTGGCAAAGATACGACTTTTTATAATATCTCCCAAGTTTTTTTGCACAAATCTATCATTTTGATGTAATTTTTGACAAATCTCTGAGATGTTCTTTGAGAAGATACGATATTTATATCATTTTAGACGATATTGTGAGCGTTTTTGCAAGATTATCAGTACTTTTGTGGCGAAATATCAATAACGAAAATAATAAATAACGCAAAAATATAAATAACGCAAAAATCATAACCGAAATGAAACGAATCTTTTTATCGCTGATACTCACAGCGGCAACCTTGCCTTGGGCTACTGCAGTCCTGGCACAGCAGGACCCATCTGAGGCTCCTGCCACCAGACCCGTAAATCCTGTTTCTGCATCACAGAAACTCATCTTCGTACCGGACTCTCTGAAACCCTATGATTTCAATAAGGATGATGAGAGATGGTGCTGGCGACATAGTGCACAGACCCAGAATATCGTGTATTTCTGGGAAAATCCATTCGGAGACAATCCGCAGAATCCTCCTTCGCTCGAAGGTAAACCGATGAAATTCGACCTGGGCAATCTGCAGACTCAGGTAGAACGGTTCTATCGTTTCTTCCGTGACACCCTGAAGTTCTCTCTGCCGGGCAGCATCTGCGACCAATACAAGATGATGGTGATGGTGAACTATTCGCTGGAAGGAACAGCTTACGGCGGAACTTACGATGACTTTATCGGAGCGCTCTGGGTAACACCTAACCGTATTCAAGATCAAAAACTCAACTGTCTGGCTCACGAGTTGGGACACAGTTTCCAGCTTCAGATTATGGCAGACAAAACGGGTGAAGCCTGGGGGGTAGCGGTTTCTTCGAGATGACATCCCAATGGATGCTCTGGAGAGTGAATCCCGACTGGCTAACGGACGAGAAGTTTCATTTTGATGCCTTCAGACAGCTTACCCATAAGGGTTATCTGCATCTGGACAACATCTATCATTCGCCATACGTGATAGAGTGGTGGGCTGAGAAGCATGGTTTGGAAAGCATCGCCCAGCTCTATCGGGAGGGAAAAGTAGGAGAGGACCCGGTTGTTACCTACAAGCGGAAGTATAAGATGAGTCAGAAGCAGTTTAATGATGAAATGTTCGACTGCTACCGTCATCTCGTGGACTTCGATTTCAATTATGCCCGTAAGGAGACCCGTCCTTATGCCTGCACCTTCGACACCAAGATGCTGAAGCAGAAGAACGGTTATCTCCGTCCGGATACAGCTTCGGTTCCAGAGAACTATGGTTTCAACGCCATCAAACTGGAAATCCCGAAGGCAGGCAAGAAGGTTACTGTAGATTTCAGAGCACTCGATGCTGAGGGTAAGGCGTTCAAGGCTTCCAAGGACAAGATGGCACGCACCATCGGTTATCGTTATGGATTGGTGGGAGTAACCGCCGATACTGATGAATGCATCTATGGTCAGATGGGTGATGCGATGAATGGAAAGGTTTCGTTTCAGGCTCCAAAGTCCCAGCTTCTCAAGGCGCTCTATCTCGTGGTGATGGGAGCTCCTTCGAATCATTCGCTCGATCCATCTTCCCGCCGTTTCCCTTATGAGGTAAGAGTGAAGTAAGGATTGGACTTCCCTTAACTTCTCTAACTCCCCATATACGAAAGTTCGATACTTAAGAAATCAACAAGTAAAATTTTAAATATAATGAAGAATCAGATTTTAGCTCTTTCGCTGTTGAGCGCAGCTTTGGCGATGCCGGCAGCTACAGCTTCAGCACAGGGCACATTAGAAGATTACAACAGAGCCTATGCGCTGCGTCATCAGTTCTCTGCCGATTCCGTGTTCCATTGGGCACGTTCATCGGCTTGGTGCGATTCCACCCACGTACTGCATTATCAGATTTCTACTCCTCAGGGCAAGAAGTTTGTATCCTATGATGCCGACAAGGATGAGATGAAGACTTATGATTCGCAGGAAGCGATGGAGAAGGCGCTGGCATCAAGCCTCGCCGCCCTTATAAGCCTCAGTTTGGCAGACGCCATGAGCGCCATTGGATGGAGGTAGATGAGGAGAAGGAGGCCTATCCGGTACTTTCGCCCGACGGCAAGATGGAAGCCTACATCGAAGGTTACAACGTGGTGGTTCATGAGGCAGGAAAACCTTATACCGAAGCCAAGCGAATCCTCACTCAGGATGGTACCATCGGATGCTATTACAGCAACCGCATCCAATGGAGCCCAGACGGCAAGCACATCTTCGTATGCAAGCGTGTTCCGGTAGAGAAGCGCTATGCCTACTACGTAGAATCTTCGCCTGCCGACCAGCTGCAGCCTATCCTCCACAAGCAGGAGTATGCCAAGCCGGGCGATGTCCTGCCACAGCACTATCCGGTCATCATCGATGTGGCTACCGGAAAGAAGGTGGAGGCTGACAGGCATCAGATAGAAAACCAGTATGAACTGGAATGGATGCAATGGACACCTGACAGCAAGGAGGTGACAATGGAGTATAACCAGCGTGGTCATCATCTCTATCAGATGCTGGCGATGAATGCTGAAACCGGTAAACTTCGTACCGTGGTAGAAGAGCGTGCCAATACCTTCGTGAACTATGGTCGTCTGTGGCGCCAGTTTATCAAGGATGGCAAGCAACTGCTCTGGATGAGCGAGCGCGACAACTGGAATCATCTCTATCTCTACGATGTGCAGAAGTCGAAGGTTATCCGACAGATTACAACGGGCGACTGTTTTGTTCGCGGTATCCAGCGTGTGGATGAAGAGAAGGGAGAAATCTATTTCTCGGCTAGTGGCGTGAACAAGAATGAGGACCCATATCTGGTACATTATTATAAAATAGGTATCGACGGCAAGAATATGGTGGCGCTCACTCCTGAAGAGGGAAATCATAGTGCCCAATATACCTATGATTACCATTATCTCCTGGATACCTATTCTAAGGTGGATGCCGCTCCTGTTACCGTGCTCAGAGATGCGCAGACCGGTAAGCTCGTCAAGACTCTGGAAACGGCTAATATTACTACTTTGAAGAAGCACGGATGGGTTGCTCCTGAGGTGTTTGTGGCTAAGGGGCGTGATGGTAAGACTGATATGTGGGGCATCATCCAGCGCCCTACCAATTTCGATCCTAATAAGAAATATCCGGTCATCGAATACATCTATGCGGGTCCGGGCGATGCCTATACTCCGAAGAGTTTCATGCCATACAACTGGTACACCACTTCGCTTGCCGAACTCGGTTTCATCGTAGTTCAGCTCGATGCGATGGGAACTTCCTATCGCGGCAAGAAGTTTGAGGAGGTTTGCTACAAGAATCTGAAGGATGCCGGATTCCCAGACCGTGAACTCTGGATCAAGGCTGCAGCCAAGAAGTATCCTTATATGGATGCTGATAATGTGGCAATCTATGGCTGTTCGGCGGGCGGACAGGAGAGTCCCACAGCCGTATTGCTGCATGGCGATTTCTACAAGGCAGCCTATAGCGCCTGCGGCTGTCACGACAACCGGATGGATAAAATCTGGTGGAACGAGCAATGGATGAGCTGGCCTATCGATTCCAGTTACGTGGAGTGCAGCAACGTGGAGAATGCCCACAAGCTGGAGCGCCCATTGATGCTGGTGGTAGGCGAGATAGATGACAACGTAGATCCTTCGAGCACCTATCAGGTGGTGAATGCGCTGGAAAAGGCGAACAAGGATTTCGAACTCGTGGTGATTCCTGGAGCCCATCATACCATGGGCGAACTCTATGGCGAGCACAAGCGTTACGATTTCTTCGTGAAGAATCTGCTGGGTGTGAAACCGCCTAAATGGAGTGATGTAAAGAGCAAGTAATTCAGGTTTCAATCTGTTGATAGTGAAACTTCTCACTTGAATCATTATTTAAGTTTTGCCCTGAAGCAAACGAATAGTCTTACTATTAAAAAGTAGCTATTTGCTTGTTTCGGGGCTTTTTTTGTTCTTTTTGTTGTATTTCTCGTTATATTTTTGTAATTTTGCGGCATTAAATTATCTAACAACAGAAAATAAAGACCCATATAATGAGAAAGATATCTACTCTAATGGTTTCTGTGCTCTGCATGATGATGCCTGTAGGGGCTGAGGCGCAGGTGCCGACCGCTTTTGTCTCGAAAGGGGCTACGGATATTCAGGCGCAGCCACATACGGTAACGCAAACCAACTCGGGTGCACAATGGGCTCCTATCGACCCTATGGTGCGCTCTATCACGATGGATGATGGTTTGCCGAGTAATGCTGTGCGTAGCGTGGTTCAGGGTTCCAAGGGATACATGTGGTTTGGTACAGACAACGGATTGTGCCGTTTTGACGGATACGATGTCAAAACCTATTATAATCCCTTTACGACTGTAGACCAGTTTGTGAGCGCCCTTACTGCTTGCGAAGAAGGCCTGCTGGTAGGTTGCAATAATGGAGCCTATCTGTTCTGTAATGCAACCGACCGATTCCAGAAACTGAGTGATAAGATTACGGCGCCTGTCTTTAATTTTTCGCTTGACGGCGATCAGAATATTTGGATTTCTACCAACGGACAGGGTGTGTTCAGATACAATCGGACAACTCACGAACTGCACCAGTATCCGATGAAGAATATTCAGGGTAAAGTGCAAAGTACGCTGGTTGATGCCAACAACCAGGTATGGATGCTCTGTAACCATGGTGAAGCCAGCATCTATCATCTCAACAAGTCGACAGACCAGTTTGAAGCATTCCCTCTGAAGGGCGATGCAACCATGTTTCACGGCATGGCGATGCTGGCTGCTCCCGATGGCAATCTTTATGTCGGAACCTGGGAAAACGGACTTTACAAGCTCAACGCAGATGGTAGTGCCGAACAGCTCATCAGCGGAACCTTGAGTAATGCTGTTCATCATATCCACCAGCTTTACAACAACGGCAACAAGTATATTCTCATAGCCAGCGATGATGGATTGGTGCAGTATGACATCCAGAACCGCTCTTGGAGTATGCTGTCGGAAGTAAACGATCCGAGCCGGAGTACCAACGAGCGTTTTGTTTATGGTATTGCTGGCGATAATGAAGGCGGCATCTGGGTAACACTTTCTATGGTGGCGTAAGTTATCTTCCTTCTACGAGTGTTGAAGAACGTTTCCGTGCTTACTCAGCTCGACAGGGGGGATTGCGCGGTAATGTGGTAGGAAGATTCTTCGAAGACCAGCAGCATCGCATCTGGATAGCTACCGATGATGCTGGACTTGACTGCTTCAATCCCCAGACCAACAGTTTTGTTTCTTATCCGGGCAAGGCGGCTATGGGCAAGTATAATGTTCATGCTCTCTTTGCCAATGGTAATGATCTGTGGGTGGGAACCTATGGTAATGGTGTCATCAGAATGAACATGGCTACCGGAGCGCAGCAGATTTTCCAGACCGATGGAATGGTTTCGGGAAGTAATGCCTATTGTATTTATCGTGACCGGAAGAACCGGCTGTGGGCGGCTTCGATGGATGGAGCCAGCCTTTTCGATGAGGGGCAGCAGAAGTTTAGTAAAATCAAGTCGTTCAAGTCGCTTACCATCGATATCAAGGAAGATCCTCAGGGCAACGTATGGTTTGCTACCCAGGGAGGTGGCTTGTGGCGCTTGGACAAGAATAATGCCTGGAAACAGTATAAGCATGTTGAGAATGATTCTACTTCGCTGGTAAGTGATCAGGTAAACTGTCTGGTTATTGGAGAAAAGGGGCAGCTCTATGCCGCAACCGGCGATGGGCTTTGCGAATTTCTGCCTTCAAAAGGTATATTCCGACGCATCTCCATCGAGGCGCCTAGCCTGGATTTCGCGAGTCTTGTCATTTCGCAGGGAGTAATGTGGATTTCTACCAGCAAGGGTATTGTGAAATATACGCCGGGTGAACCTGTCCAGCTGTTCAATAAATATGACGGACTTACCTGTGACCAGTTTATGCCAAACGCCGGACTCCTGGCCTCTGATGGCAGAATCTATTTCGGTTCTACAAGAGGTTTCAACTGCTTTTATCCATATCTCGTCAAGATCAACCAGGTAGCTCCTCCTGTAGCAATCACCTCGGTAGAACTCTTCGGTCAGCCGATAGAGGCGGGGAGCGACCAGCTGGAGAAATCTCTGAGTCATGCAGCAGAACTCAATCTGTCTCATAACGAGAATACCATCAATATCTCGTTTGCCGCCCTAAGTTATGTATCGCCTGAGAAGAACCAGTATGCTTACAAACTTGAGGGAGTAGACAAGGATTGGGTTTATACCCACGAGCATCGTGCCAACTATACCAATCTTCCTGCCGGAACCTATACCTTCTTGGTTAAGGCAACCAATAATGATGGTGTATGGTCGAAGAATGAGGCAAGACTCCAGATTGTGGTTCATCCGCCGTTCTGGTGGTCTCTGCCAGCCAAGATTCTGTATCTTCTGCTCATCGGTTACGCAATCTACTGGTTCATGCAGAGCCGGTTGAAACGTGAGAAACTCCGTCATCAGGAAGAACTCGACCAGTTGGAACTCAAGCAGGATCAGGAGATGAGAGATGCCCGCCTGCAGTTCTTCACGATGATAGCCCATGAAATCCGTACGCCGGTAACGCTTATCATCGGACCTTTGGAGAGTCTGAAAGAGCATTGGAAACAGGTTTCCGGAAAACTGGCCGATGGTGAAACTATCACGCAGACGCTTTCTGTTATCGACCGTAATGCCCAGCGATTGCTCCTGCTAGTAAATCAGTTGCTCGATTTCAACAAAGTGCAGCAGAAGGGCATGCAGGTTCATTTCCGTTTGAACAACATTTCGAAGCTGATGCATGCTGTGGCAGAGCGCTTTGCTCCTACCTTCGAGCAGAAAAGCATCCGTTTTGAGGTAGATTATCCAGCTGATAACTCGTGGCGATGATAGATCAGGAGGCCATTACCAAGGTTATCAGCAATCTGATGACCAACGCCTTGAAATATACCGGAGATTATGTACGCTTGTCCTGTCGCCTTCTGGAGAATGAAACCCATTTCCGCATAGAGGTGGAAGACAACGGATTGGGAATCAGTCCTGACGAAAAGGAGAAAATCTTCGGAGCCTTCTATCAGGCACGCGACAATAAACCGGGAACTGGAATCGGTCTCAACATCGTGAAGAATCTCGTTGAGGCTCATCATGGTATGGTTGAAGTAGAATCTGCAGTAGGTAAGGGATCTACCTTTATCGTAACCTTGCCGCTTAACCAGGTGGATGCTGTGGTAGAAAAGGCAGACGAAATGGTGAAGGAAGAAGAGGTTGACGCAGAGGAAAATCTGCTGACAGATGAAACTCCTGCTGAGCAAGGTTCTCAAAAGGCAGGCGTTGCTGTTGCCAGTCCGCTTCGTGAACCGGCAAAACCGGCGATGCTGATTGTGGATGATGATGAAGACATGCGCCAGTTTGTGAAGGCTCATTTCGAAAAGATGTATACGGTTTATACCGCCGACAACGGAAAGAATGCGCTACGTAAACTGGAGAAACATCCGGTTTCGCTCATCATAAGCGACTGGATGATGCCGGAGATGGATGGTCCGGAGTTCTGCCGTAGGGTGCGTGAAAATTCTGAATATTCTCATCTTCCGTTCGTGATGCTCACGGCAAAGACCGATGATGCGGCGAAGACGGAGAGTATGAACTGTGGAGCCGATGTCTACATAGAAAAGCCGTTCTCGATGAAATATCTTGAGGCAAGCGTAAGACAGCTTCTTGAGATGCGCCGTCTGTTGAGGAGTAAGTTCTCTCATACTCCGCTTGAGCCGATAGCAGAGATTGCTTCAACTCAGGTTGATAATGCGTTCCTGGAACGAATGTCTCGCATCATCGAAGAGAATGTGGCGAATCCGGAACTCAACGTGGCGTTCCTTGCCGAAAAGATGGGCATGAGCCGCTCTTCGCTCTTTAATAAGATTCGCGGTCTTGCCGATGTTACGCCAAACGAGATGATCCAGCTCGTGAAACTGAAGAAGGGCGCACAACTCCTGAAAGAAGGAAACTACCGCATCAGCGAAATCAGCTATATGGTAGGTTTCAGCAGTCCTAGCTATTTTGCCAAGTGCTTCCAGAAGCAGTTTGGCGTCAAGCCGATGGATTTCGTAGCTGCGGAATCGTAGGATAGAAAAACTATTCGGATAGAATAAAAAATCGCCTGGGTGCTCAGATGCATCCAGGCGATTGTCTTATTTGTAAAAAGCCTATTCTTTATTTCTTTGTGGCTCTGATAAAGAAACCGATGAGGCAGATGTAAGCCAGGAGCGAACAAACCTCAGACATCGGATTAACCCACCAGCTGTCGGCGATACTTACTTCGATGCCGCCAAACTTCAGAAGGGCGCTAACCACACCCATCAGGGCTCCACCGGCGATGAAGCCGCTGGCGATGAGCGTTCCCTTCTCACCACGTTCGCTGTTCACCTTGGCATCCTTGCTGCGTGAAGTAACATACCAGTTGATGGCTCCACCCACGAGCAGAGGAACGTTCAGTTCCAGCGGAATAAACATACCCAGAGCGAAAGCCAGGGCAGGAATCTTGAAATAAGTCAGCACGATGGCTATCATGGCTCCGATGCCATAGAGCACCCAAGGAGCTCCCACGCCATTCATCAAAGGGTCGATAACCGCAGCCATCGCATTAGCCTGAGGAGCTGCAAGCGAACCCGATGCGAAACCGTAAGTCTCGTTCAGCAGCATCATCACGCCGCCCACGGTAGCCGCACTCACCAGGGTACCGAGGAATTTCCATCCCTCCTGTTTCTTAGGAGTTGTTCCCAGCCAGTAACCAATCTTCAGGTCGGTAATAAACGAACCTGCTACCGAGAGGGCTGTACAAACCACACCACCCATAATCAGGGCAGCCAGCATGCCGCCAGGACCTTTCAGGCCGACAGCCACCATCACCACAGAGGCGAAGATGAGCGTCATCAGGGTCATTCCCGAAACTGGGTTTGAACCCACGATAGCGATGGCATTAGCCGCTACGGTAGTAAAGAGGAAGGCGATGGCAGCCACGAGCAGAATGGCGATAATGGCGAAGAGAAGGTTGCCCTCCATCACGCCAAACCAGAAGAAGAGGAAGGTTACGAGGATGGTAACAAGCGAACCGATAGCGATAATCTTGAAAGAGATGTCGCGCTGGGTACGCTTCACGTTCTCATCCACATCGCTCTTGCCCTTCAGCTCCTTGGCAGCCAGACCTACGGCACTCTTGATGATGTCCCAGCTCTTGATGATGCCGATGATACCTGCCATGGCGATACCGCCGATACCGATGCTGCGGGCGTAGGCACGGAAGATTTCCTCCGGACTCATCGCACCCACGGTCTTCACGATGCTAGGATCCCAGGCGCTCAGCACGCTATCATGGAAGATAACGCTCATGCCCGGAACAATCAGCCACCATACTACGAGCGAACCCAGACAGGTGAAGAAGGCATACTTCAGACCGATGATGTAACCCAGACCTAATACGGCAGCACCTGTGTTTACCTTGAATACGAGTTTAGCCTTGTCAGCCAGGTCGCATCCCAGACTTACCACACGCGATGTGAAATTCTCATTCCACCATCCCAGGCTGGCTACGATAAAGTCGTAAAGACCACCCACCAGTCCGGCTATGAGCAGCGGCTTAGCCTGGTCGCCTCCCTTGGCTCCGCTCACCAGTACCTGCGTGGTAGCCGTAGCCTCAGGGAACGGATACTTGCCGTGCATATCGCTTACGAAGTATTTGCGAAAAGGAATAAGGAAAAGGATTCCCAACACTCCTCCCAGGGCAGAAGCCATGAAGATCTTCATAAACGAAGTTGTCATCTCCGGATATTTAGCCTGCAGGATGTAGATGGCTGGCAGGGTAAAGATGGCTCCTGCCACCACAGCACCCGAACAGGCTCCGATGCTCTGGATAATGACATTCTCGCCCAGCGCCTTGCTACGCTTGGTAGCGGTACTTACGCCCACGGCGATGATGGCGATAGGGATGGCTGCTTCGAACACCTGACCCACCTTCAAGCCCAGATAAGCTGCGGCGGCAGAGAAGATGACTGCCATCACGATTCCCCATGTAACTGACCATCCGTTCACCTCAGGATAAACCTTGTCAGGCGACATCAGCGGCTTATATTCCTCCCCGTCTTTCAGTTCGCGGAATGCGTTCTCGGGGAGTTGCAAATTGTCTTTTTCTTCCATTATTTCTCAATTCTGATGATATACTCACTCATGAAACTTGCACCTGGCTGCAGACGGTTCATCAGATACTTGTCCTTAAACTCGCCATCATATTCAGCCCAGTCGCTCAAACCATACCATGGCTCGATGCAGATGAATGGAGCGTGCTTGCCTGTTGGGTTCCAGATACCTACGGCTGGAGTCTTGAACTCGAGGGTTACATGAGGTTCGCCCTGCTCGTTGAGAATGCTCACCTGCTTAACCTGACTCTTGTCGAAGATAACAGCATCTTCTGCGAAAGTCTCCTCGTTTACTTCCCAGATACCCTTGTCGGTTTCTACGGTTTCCTTAGCCTGACGGTCGATGCATCCGCCTACGTTACCATAGAGACGAACAGGAGCCTCGTTGTCGAGTTTCAGGGTCGCCTTCATTTCTTCGCCCTTCTTGCAGCCAGGAACCATGAATGCTGGGTGACCGCCAATCTGGAAGAAGATTTCCTTGTCGTCGGTATTCTCTACGTGCCAGATGACATGAATCTCGTTGCCCTGCAGGCGGTAAGAGATGGCAAGGTTGAAGTGGTAAGGATAGTTCTTCTGAGTCTCTTCGTTGTCGATGAGCGCGAAGGTGAGGCGGTCGGCAGTCTTGCCAACGAGTTTGAACTCTGTATCGCGTGCGAAACCATGGCGAGGAAGGTGATACTCCTTGCCCTCTGTGCGATAAGTGTCTTTCCACAATCCGCATACGATAGGGAAGAGGATAGGAGAGTGGCGGGGGCCGGGGTTTTTTTTCCCCCCCCCCCCCCCCTCATATCCCATCTGT
>ERZ791624.1038-NODE-1038-length-14755-cov-2.122177_pt1 | contig 14755 bp, 15 predicted proteins | sample MGYA00510058_ERZ791624 | MGnify/ENA primary metagenome ERZ791624 (study PRJEB30046, sample SAMN00715158) | human gut metagenome | study: EMG produced TPA metagenomics assembly of the A metagenome-wide association study of gut microbiota in type 2... | reverse complement strand
CAGGGGCAGCATAGTATAGCGCAGACGTTTTTGCAGACGCCCGAGGAGGCGCAGGCGTGCATTCCGCAATATCCTTATGCAGGAGTGCGGGGACTGTGCGCGTTGCATGTAAGTTCGCCGCAGGCTGTAGTGCGGGCGTACAGCGAGCTGTGGCAGCTGTCGCTGACGAGCTGGCAGCAGGCGTATGCGCGGATAAAAGAGCTGTAGAGCAGTAAAATAATCTTTGCAAAATCAGGAGCACCTGTCAAACGGGCGGTTTGATGACGGGCTATAAGCCCTTAATAATAGCCAGCACCTCAAGACGCTGGCTTTCACTTTTTTCAAGCCACATTGTACTTATCACCTTCGCCGCTCCTGTTAGGGGCGTTTTGACTACTAGTTACCATTGAAAGGGGCTTCGTACTCTTTTACACTTAATTTATCCAAAGCTATACCTAAATTGCAATAAGAAGTAGCACACTTTTTACTGGATTCACAAATTGGCAAGCAGTATAAGGTGTACCACTTCACATATTTTCTCAAATTCCTCTGAAAGTCAATTTCCGAAATTTGTTTGTTGGGATGACATTATAATCCGCTTCAGTCGTATCAGAAGATGCTGTCTGCTCGTTCCACCTGAACATTTACATGAAAAATCTCCGTCATTCTACAACAGAACAACGGAGATTTCAAAATAAAATATTTTCTTTTACTCTTTTACAATCCAACTGCCAGTTTTCTTTGAACCAATTCTCTCTAATCGTCCTAATTCAGACAACTCTTTGATCATTCTCTGAACAGTGCTTCTCGACAAAGAGACTCGTTCAATAATTTCTTTTTGCGTAATTGTTGGATCATTGCGCAACATATCAAGGAGCATTTTCTGATTATCATTTAAAGCTTCATTTATTGCCTCATTTAAAGCTTCATTACTTGATGCTTTAAAATTCAGATTTGGAAGCTTTACAGTAAATTCCACTCGATTGGATCGGAAGGTCGGTTCCAAACCCGGTTGATAATTTGCTGCATTTTCGTATGCGGTACGGATTTTACTTAATCCACTGCCTTGACGTTCCATATATCCAAGGCGGGCAAAAATATCTGCAAGGATAGGATTTCTTCTGGTTGAAGGAATATCATCAATATCACGCCCCTGAATCTGTGTTCCATCAGGCATTCCACCCGGAGAATAAATTAAAAGGCGGTCATCAAACATATCTACATGAACTTCACTGCCATTAATCAGATAATCCCTATGAATCAACGCATTGACCAAAGCTTCGAAAACACTTCGCTCGCAATAATCCGGCATTTCAATTCTGGAATCAGGTGTTTTCTTCCAAATGGTTTTCATGTTACGCTTTACAAAACTCATGCCCTCATTCAGAAGAATGATAAGACTGCCACTATATTCGGCACTATCCAAAGCATCAACCTGTCCGCCACTTTTATCTAACCCATTCCATCTTGTGCAGAAAAGACGAGACCAGCGAATGGGTGCATCATCAGCAAGCAAAGCGCCTGCATTGGTAAGGTGTCCATTTGCATCTCGGATACCGAAAGACTCAAAACTTTTCTCCGTCATACTGTTGCCAGTCCAGGATTTATAGCGTTCTCTCAGCTTACTGAAAGAAAAGTCCTCATAATTGTATGGTGACATCACCGAATCATAAGAAGAGTTTCTACCACGCATAACCAAGCGTTTCAGTTCAGTCGCATCAGCAACAACGCTTTCATTACCAATACGAATGTAAGCTTCTGTCACACCATCGCCAGTATAATAGTAAGGTGTTTCTGCACCTGCCGGTACATAAAGCAACAAAAGGTCTTTTTCATCTTCGGTTTTATGAAGCTTCATTATAACTTCTGGAAATGGTGAAATTCTTTCTTTGATTTTCTGGCTAATAAATTCAGAATCGGATTTAATATCTTCCAATCCAACAATTTCTTCACCATCTGTAATACCAAAAATTAAAGTTCCGCCTGCTGTATTCGCAAAGGCACTGACACTTTTAAGCCAACTTTTCACTTTCTTATGTTCAACTGCCTGCTTTTTATCATATTCTGTTGCTTCTCCAAGAAGATCTGTTATCTTCATGCGCAGTCCTCCCTTCGTGTTATATTGGACATTTCCGCAATGCTTGTATTATACCATATGAAATAATGTTTTTATAGAGGTATGCATAATTCAATTCCCATCAAATCCATTCTCTTGAACACTTACTATTGTATATCAGAATGACGTATTTTTGTATAACAATCAATGCGCACCCGCATAGCGGATGGTTCTGTGTGAAGCACCATCTCGTTTCTTCGAAAAGAAACTTGATAGTGCTCCACGGGCTAAAGCCACAAAAAAATAACAGCCCAATTCTCAAAGCATGAGTCTTGGGCTGTTTTCTTATGCAATTTTTTAGGCAAAGCCAAGCATTAAGCCGATTTGTCTTACAATAAATGCCACGCACCAGGCCACAACAAGCTCATAACCCATAAGGCAGAGTGTGCTGGTATCCGAGTTTAGCTCGCGGCGGATGGTAGCCAGCGCTGCGACGCAGGGCGGATAGAGCAGGCAGAACACCAGGAAGGTGTAGGCTGTGAGCGGCGAAAAGAGGCTTGCCAGATCAGGTGCACCGCCGCTGCCGACTGCCAGCACGGAAAGCGTACTGATGACAACCTCTTTAGCGGTAATGCCGCAGATGAGCGAGGTTGTTGCCTGCCAGCTGCCGAAGCCGAGCGGTGCGAAAATCGGTGCCGCCAGCTTGCCGATGGAGGCAATAACGCTGTCGGAGGCGTCTACCATGTAAAAGCGTAAATCAAAGTTTTGCAGGAACCAGACGATAATGCTGACAAGGAAAATAATCGTGAAAGCTTTATGAATAAAGTCCTTGGCCTTTTCCCACATGTGCATGATGATGTTGCGCGCCGTCGGCAGACGATATGCCGGCAGCTCCATGACAAAGGGAACCGGCTTGCCGCGGAATACCAGGCTGTTGAGCAAAAAGCCGGAGAGAATTGCTACGCAGATACCGGTGAGGTAAAGCGAAAGCATGACAAGGCCGCCGCTGTGCGGAAAGAAGGCTGCAATGAACATACCATAGATAGGCAGCTTGGCGCTGCAGCTCATGAACGGTGTGAGCATGATGGTCATTTTGCGGTCGCGCTCACTGGCGAGTGTGCGTGATGCCATAATTGCCGGCACACTGCAGCCGAAGCCGATGATCATCGGCACAAATGACGAACCGGAGAGGCCGATTTTACGCAGCATTTTATCCATAACAAAGGCTACACGCGCCATGTAACCGCTGTCCTCCAGCATAGAAAGGAAGAAGAACAGTGTGACTATGGTCGGCAGGAAGGAAAGCACGGCACCGACACCGGAGAAGATGCCGTCGATAATCAGCGAATGCATCGGCGGTGCAATATCCAGCACGGTGAGCGTGTTATCAACCGAGCTGTTACAGCGTCGATGACATCACTGAGGATGTCACTGAGAAAAGCTCCGATAACGTCAAAGGTGAGCCAGAAAACAAGGCCCATGATAAGCACGAAAATAGGGATAGCATAGAATTTATGCGTCAGATAATGGTCGATTTTTACAGAGCGCAGCTGTGCTTCCGTATGCGTGGGCTTCTGCACGGTCTGCGCGCAGAGGTCCTCGATATAGGCGTAGCGCATATCTGCCAGCGCCGCTTCTTTATCCGTTTTGAGGTTTTGCTCCATCTCGGTAACGAAGTGGCCGATGATATCGCATTCGTTTTCCGAAAGCTGCAGTGCCTTGGCGAAATCGCTGTCACCTTCGATAAGCTTGGTGGCAGTAAAGCGCAGCGGCAGGTTCTGGCGGCGTGCTTTAGTTTCAATCAAATGGGCGATACTGTGAATAGCGGTATGTACAGGACCGCTGCAGAAATCAAGACGCTGTGGCAGCTGCTGGTTTTGCGCTACCTCTACGGCGCGGCGCAAAAGCTCGCCTACGCCCTCGCCGGAGTTGGCGGTGATGGGGACAACCGGCACGGTGAGTGAATCCTCCATTGCCTTGATGTCAATGCTGCCGCCGCTGCCGGTGAGCTCGTCCATCATGTTGAGGGCGATGACCATCGGGATATTCAGTTCAATGAGCTGCAGCGAAAGATACAGGCTGCGTTCGATATTAGTTGCGTCTATGACGTTGATAATAGCGTCAGGCTTGTTGTACAAAGCAGGTCACGCGTAACAATTTCCTCCGAGGTGTAGGGAGAAAGCGAGTAGATGCCGGGCAGGTCGATAACGCCTGCATCAGGCACGGCGAGAATCGTACCTTCTTTTTTCTGGACAGTTACGCCGGGAAAGTTGCCGACGTGCTGGTTACTGCCGGTGAGATAGTTGAACAGCGTGCTTTTGCCGCAGTTCTGGTTGCCGACGAGGGCGAAATGCAGCTTCATGCTTCGCTCACCTCTGGCGTTACGGTGATTTTGGCGGCCTCGTCCGCACGCAGCGTCAGCTCGTAGCCACGCAGGGAGATTTCCAGCGGGTCACCGAGCGGTGCGCGCTTGCGTACCATGACGCGGGTGCGGGGCGTGAGCCCCATATCCAGCAGACGGCGACGCAGAATGCTGCCTTCGCCGCCGACCTTAGCGATGATAGCCTCCTGACCTAAGGGAAGCTTATCTAATGTTGTAGTTTCCATGATTTGACCTTCTTTGAGTGATTTTGCTTAAGCTTTAATTATATATATGAAGCATGAAGCGGTCAAGTAAAACAGGGGTTTTAGCGATAAACGTTAATTAAAAAATATACAATGTCGATTTTGTTACAGCTTTACATGAAGGTGCCATTGGTGAGACGGATTTTTTCTGCTTTGGCTTCTGCCAGCTGTCCCTGATTAATCATACCATATTTATGCATAGCCGCCAGCACCAGCAGCTGACGTTTTTTGCAGCCCTCGGGGTTTTCCAGCGGATTGAGGCTGGTGGGCGCGTAGGGAAGCGAGGCGATGACGGCGGCCTCGGCCAGAGTCAGCGCCGAAGGTGCCTTGCCGAAGTATGTTCTGCTGGCCTGTTTAATGCCGGTGGAGCCTGCGCCGAAGTAGGTGGTGTTCAGATAAAGCTCCAGAATTTCGTCCTTGCTGTAATTATCCTCCAACATGAGCGAGAGCACGGCCTCTTCAATTTTACGCTCCATGCTTTGCTCGTGCGAAAGAAAAACGTTTTTGACAAATTGCTGCGTCAGCGTGCTGCCGCCCTGTACTACCTCGCCGGCGTTAATGTTGGCCAGTGCGGCGCGCAGAATGCCTTCTACGGCAATAGCACCATGATTATAAAAAGCGTGGTCCTCAATAGCAATAAGTGCCTGCGGTATATCGCGCGACATGGCATCAAGACTGGTCCAGTTTGGGTTTTGACGGATAGGATCGATAACCTCATCCATATTAAAGGCCAGATAGAATTTATGTACGGGCGAGGGCCATTCCTCCTTGGGAGGAAGCAGGCTGGTGAAAAGAGCCATAGCTGCGGATTTTTCGTGCTTGCTGATTCTTTGCTGCTCCTGCTGTACGGGGGTGGTAGGCTGAGCCTTATCCGTAATGTTGTCATAACCCACCATGCCTATAAAAATAAGCAAAGCCATGATAATGATTTTAAACATAAGATACACCTCGTTAGTAATTTTGATATATTTTAAACAGTGACGTGTATAGCTTTCACGTCTATTGTAACAATAAAGTGTGAATTTGGCAAAAAATACTGGTATATTTACCTTTTAGGTAGTAAAATAAGATTGTAAAATGGATTATTGTCCCTTAAATTTTACAAAAAAATTCACAAAGTGCTTGCAAAATTATACAGTTTAGTTGTATAATTATCGAGTACAAAGGAGGATGGATATGAAAGCAAGTGTTATCGGTGCAACAGGCTATGCAGGAGTTGAGCTTCTGCGACTTCTGGACGGACATCCGGAAGCGGAAATTGCCGTGATTACCTCTGAAAGCAGTACGGGAGAGGCGATTGCTTCTATGTATCCGCATTTGTCAGGACGCATTGAAAAGAATCTGCAGTCTATGCAGGAGCTGGATGCTATTGCTGCAGCAAGTGATGTGATTTTTATTGCCTTGCCTCATGGCCATGCGATGAAGATAGGCAAGCAGCTGCGAGGAAGCAAGACCAAGATTATTGACCTCGGCGGCGATTATAGATTTAAGGATTACCATGTGTTTGAACAGTGGTACAAGGTGAAGCATGAGGACCCGGAGGCACAGGCTGTCTACGGTCTGACCGAGCTTTTCCGTGATAAGTGCGCGGGGCGCAGCTGGTGGCAAATCCCGGCTGTTACACAACCTGCAGCATTTTGGCGCTGGTGCCGCTTTTAAAATATAAGCTGATTGAAACTAAGGGCATCGTGATTGATGCCAAAAGCGGTACGACCGGTGCGGGCCGCAGCCTGAAGCAGGCAGTCTTTACTGCAGCGTCAACGAAAGCTTTAAGGCTTATGGTGTTGCTTCACACCGCCACACGCCGGAAATCGAGCAGATTTACAGCGAGTTTGCCGGTGAGGATGTAGTGATTCAGTTTACACCGCATCTGCTGCCTGTGGACCGCGGTATTTATGCAACCTGCTACGCACAGCTGAAGCAGGGGGTAACGGATGCACAGATTGAGGAGGCCTATCAGGCGATGTACGGCGATGAATTTTTCATCCGCCTGCGCGGCAAGGGAGTTTGCCCTGAATTGAAGAATATTCGCGGCTCCAACTATGCAGACCTTGGCTGGCAGACAGATAAGCGTACAGGCCGTATTATTGTAATGAATTGTATTGATAATCTGGTTAAGGGTGCTGCGGGACAGGCAGTGCAGAACATGAATGTAATGTTTGGCATTGATGAAGCTGCCGGCCTGCGTCAGCTGCCGCTTGTTCCTTAAGCTTGCTATAACTATTATACTATAAAACGGTGCTTAGCGGTGATGCTGCCGTAGAAGAAAAGATGTAAGCACCAAGGAAAGAGGGGAATCTCATGAAGAAATTTGAAGGCTGGGTGACTGCACCGCAGGGCTTTATTGCTGCCGGCGTCAAGGCCGGAATCAAAGCCAGCGGCAATCATGATGTAGCAGTTATTTTCAGTACCGTGCCTGCTGCCTGCGGTGCGGTATTTACACAAAATAAAATGTGCGCTGCTCCTGTGCTCGTGAGCCGCGAGGTCAACAAGCACGGCTACGCGCAGGCTATTGCCGTAAACAGCGGCTGTGCCAACGCCTGCACGGGAGAGCAGGGCTTGGCGGATGCAAAAAAAATGCAGGCGCATACGGCAGAGCTTTTAGGCATCGCTCCGGAAGCAGTCTTTGTCTGCTCCACCGGTGTTATCGGCCAGTTCCTGCCGATGGACAAGCTGCTGACCGGCATTGCCGATGCTGTCGACAGCTTGGACGAATGCGAGGGTGAAAGCTGCGCTATGGCGATTCAGACTACGGATACCTTTATCAAGCACGCTGCCTATGAAACGGAAATCGGCGGCAAGAAGGTAACCTTTGCCGGTATTGCCAAGGGCGCGGGCATGATTCATCCGAACATGGCAACTATGCTGACCTTCATCACTACCGACGCCGCCGTTGCTCCCGATGTGCTGAAGCGCGCGGTGAAAAAGGCTGCCGACAAATCCTTCAACATGGTTGTTGTCGACGGCGATACCAGTACTAACGACAGCATGATTGTGCTTGCCAACGGTCTTGCCGAAAACGAAATCATTCTTTCGGAGGAGCATCCGGACTATCCGGCCTTCTTTGAAGCGCTGGTTGCCTGTGCTACCGACCTTGCCAAAATGATTGCGCATGACGGCGAGGGCGCTACAAAATTCCTGGAGGTAAATGTTACCGGTGCCGCAACCTGGGAGGATGCCAAAACCGCAGCGATGGCTATTGCCAAATCGCCGCTGGTAAAAACAGCCTTCTTCGGTGAGGACCCGAACTGGGGACGCATTGTCTGCGCTGCAGGCTACAGCGGCGCTGCCATGGAGGCAGATAAGGTAAATCTTTCTATCGGCGGTATCCGTCTGGTAGAAAGCGGCATGAACTGCAACGTGCCTGCCGAAAAGCTGGCGCCGACCATGGCTGAGCATGATATTTCCATGAGCATCGACCTGGGTGCCGGTGAGGAAAGCGCAACCGTTTGGACTTGCGATTTCAGTTATGAGTATGTGAAGATCAACGGTGAATACCATACTTGATTGGCCGAGCGATAAAGCACCATATACTTTGTCAAGCCTCCTAGACGTACTGTTAGTACGCCTTCGTCGGCTTTCCTCGTCTCTGGTACTTTCTAGCTCGTCCTTGATAGTGAGAGCATAATATTATTATGATGGTTTACATCTAATACCTTCTTTCGCGTCTTTGGAGGGAAGCAAAAGTCATAAATATAAACGCAAGACAAATATAAAAAATGAGGGAGGACATCACCTATGTTAATGAACGAACAACAAGTACATACCTTAATGGAAGCACTGCCGTATCTGAGCAATTTTAAAGATAAAACCATTGTTGTAAAATATGGTGGCAACGCTATGCTTAACGATGATTTGAAAAACAAGGTGCTGCAGGATATTCTGTTCCTGCAATACGCCGGCATGCGTCCGGTAGTTGTTCACGGCGGCGGTCCGGAAATCAGCCGTCAGCTGGAGCAGGCCGGTAAAAAGAGCGAATTTGTCGGCGGTCTGCGCGTAACCGATGCAGAATCCGCAGCTATTGCTGAAATGGCGCTTGTAGGCAAAATGAACACTGACCTTGTCGGCCGTCTGAATGCTTTGGGCGGTAAGGCTGTTGGCCTCAACGGTAAGGATGCTAACCTGCTGAAGGCTAAAAAATATCTGGCTGATGTTTATGAAAACGGTGAGGTTAACCTGGTAGATATCGGCTTTGTCGGCAGCGTTAAGGAGGTTAACACCGATTTGATCAACTGCCTGTTGGATGGCGGTTATATTCCTGTAATCGCTCCGACCGGCGTTGGTGATGAGGGTGAAACCTATAACATTAACGCAGATGTTGCTGCCGGTGAAATTGCCGGTGCGCTGAAGGCAGAAAAGCTGCTGGTGCTGACCGATGTCCGCGGCATTTATTCTGCATACCCGGATGAAAGCAGCTTCATTTCCACTCTGAGCTTTGAAAAGGCTCATGAGCTTATTCTTAAGGGCAGCATTGACGGCGGTATGATTCCTAAGGTTCGCTCCTGCATTAAGGCTCTTAGCGGCGGTGCCAAGAAAACACATATTATTGACGGCCGTGCCGAGCATTCTATTCTGATGGAGCTTTTCAGCGACAAGGGCGTTGGTACCGAGGTAGTTAAAGAAATCTGACAGCAGGGGCTTGTATGAGGGGGAGATATTCTTGACAATGGATAAAAAAACAATTATAGAAGAAACAGAAAAATACTATCTGCCTGTATTCGGCAGATATCCGATGGTTATGGAGCTTGGCCAGGGCTGCCGTGTGTGGGACAACGAGGGCAATGAGTATGTGGATGCCTTTGCCGGTATTGCAGTCAACAGTCTTGGTTACAATCATCCTGTGCTGGTGAAGGCTATCAGCGAGCAGGCTGCCAAGCTGATGCATTGCTCCAACCTGTATTATACTGAGATTCAGGCTAAGGCTTTGCGCGTTGTTGCCGAGGCTACCGGCATGGACCGCATTTTCTTTGCCAACTGCGGTGCCGAGGGCAATGAGGGCGCTATGAAGCTGGCGCGCAAATACGGCGTGAGCAAAGCACCTACGAAATATAAAATTATTTCTGCGGACGAATCCTTCCACGGTCGCACCTTTGATACGCTGGCTGCTACCGGCCATGATTATTATCATGTCGGTTACGGCCCGCTGAGCCCCGGACACGTGCTTGTGCCCTACGGCGATATTAAGGCGCTGGAGGCACAGATGGATGATGATGTCTGCGCTGTTTTGCTGGAGCCTATCCAGGGTGAGGGCGGCGTACATGTACCGTCTGACGAATATCTGCAGCAGGTGCGTGCGCTGTGCGACAAGCATGATGCGCTGCTGATTTTTGACGAGGTGCAGACCGGTGTTGCGCGTACCGGCAAATGGTTTGCTTATATGCACAGCGGCGTGAAGCCTGATGTTCTGACCTTCGCCAAGGGCATCGGCGGCGGCTTCCCGGGTGCCAGCCTTGCTGTGCCGGGGGGGCTGTTCTGTGCCGGAGCGTCTGGCGCATGTGTTTAAGCCGGGCGATCACGGCGGCACCTTCGGCGGTAACCCGCTGGCCTGCGCCGCTGTGTACGCAACGTTGACGACTATCAAGTCCGAAGGACTGGTAGACAAGGTTGCGGAGAAGGGCGAATACTTTAAGAATGAGCTGCGTAAGCTGCAGGAAAAATATCCTGACAAGGTTACCGATGTTCGCGGCTGCGGCCTGATGCTGGGCATGGAGGTTGCCGGTGAGGGCAAGCCGATTGTGGAAAGCTGTTTGGCGAACAATGTTATTGTGAACTGCACTGCGGGCAATGTTATCCGCATTGTACCGCCGCTGATTATCAGCAAGGAAGAAATTGATATTGTGGTTGCTGCGCTGGATAAGGCGCTGGCGGCCTGTTAAAAAACGAGAGGGGATAAAAAATGAGTTTAAAAGACAAAGACCTGATTTCTATTCATGACCTTAGCGTAGGCGAGGTCGCAACAATTCTTGATGTGGCAAAAAAATTGAAACGTAAGCAAAAGGCCGGGAGCCTCACCAGTATCTGAAGGGCAAAACTTTGGCTATGCTGTTCTCCAAGGCTTCTACGCGTACCAGAACCTCTTTTGAGGTAGGCTTCTGGCAGCTGGGCGGACATCCGATTTATCTGAGCGATTCCGCTTCCCAGATAGGCCGCGGTGAGCCTATCCGTGATACCGCACGTGTACTTTCTCGCTTCGTTGACGGTATTATGATCCGTACCTTCTCCCATGATTCCGTTATTGAGCTGGCTAAATATGCAAGCGTTCCTGTTATCAACGGCTTGACCGATTTGCTGCATCCCTGCCAGGCTCTGACCGATATCTTCACTATTCAGGAGAAGATGAAGGTGCTCAAAGGCCGTAAGCTGGTTTATGTAGGCGATGGCAATAACATGGCACACTCTCTGATGTTTGCCTGCGCCAAGGTTGGCATGAACATGATCTGCGCCAGCCCGAAGGGCTATCAGCCGGATCCGGAAATCCTGCGTCTGGCGCAGGAGGACGCTGCGCAGACCGGCTGCAGCATTACCGTAGAGGAGGATCTCTTCAAGGCTGCTAAGGGCGCCGATGTGCTCTATACCGATGTATGGACCAGCATGGGCGAGGAAGCGGAGCGTGAGGTTCGTTTCAAAGCACTGCATAATTATCAGATTAACCAGGCGCTGCTGAACGAAGCACGTCCGGAAGCAATCGTTCTGCACTGCCTGCCCGCACACCGCGGTGAAGAAATTACCGAGGAAGTGCTGGAAGGACCGCAATCTGTTGTATTTGACCAGGCAGAGAACAGACTGCACGTACAAAAGGCTATTATGGCGCTGCTGATGAGCGACGAAGTACTCTAAATCAGGTCTTGAATGTATAAATATAACGGCTGAGCGTATAGTTTATATGCTTAGCCGTTCTTGCATACAGACAAAATTTTCTGAAATAAGCTATATTTTAGGCTTTTTGTTACATCTAGTACACAAAAAGTATTGTATACATGCGCTTAAATACTTGATTTATGCATAAAAAGGGTATATAATACAAGAAGTTTGTAAGTTTATTCACTAATGCATAACATTATACAGAAATGGGAGGCTATTATAATGAAAAAAGAAGATATTAAGAAAGTAGTTCTGGCTTACTCCGGTGGCCTTGATACATCCGTAATCATCCCCTGGCTGAAAGAGCATTACAACAACTGCGAAGTTATTGCTGCCTGCGCTGACCTTGGCCAAGGCGACGAACTGGAACCCGTTCATGACAAAGCACTGAAAACCGGTGCAAGCAAATGCTACATCATGGACCTGAAAGAAGAATTCATCAGCGACTATGTATGGCCCACCGTTAAGGCCGGCGCTGTATACGAAAAGAAATACCTGCTGGGTACTTCCTTCGCTCGTCCGCTGATTGCTAAAAAATTAGTTGAAATCGCTGAAAAAGAAGGTGCTGACGCTATTGCTCACGGTGCTACCGGCAAAGGCAACGACCAGGTTCGTTTCGAACTGTCCGTAAAGGCTCTGGCTCCGCAGCTGGCAATCATCGCTCCGTGGCGTGAGTGGGAGCTGCGCAGCCGTGACCAGGAAATCGACTATGCTGCAGCACACAACATTCCTATCCCTGTATCTCATGACCATGACTACTCCATGGACCGCAACATGTGGCATCTGTCCCATGAAGGCAGCGATCTGGAAGATCCGTGGAATGCACCGAAAGATGAATTGTTCATCGTTACCAACATTCCTGAAAAAGCTCCCGATAAACCGGAATATGTTGAACTGGAATACGTTGAAGGCGTGCCTGTAAGCGTTAACGGTGAAAAACTCAGCCCGGCTAAGCTCGTTGAAAAGCTGAACGAAATCGGTATCCGCAACGCTGTTGGTATCACCGATATGGTTGAAGACCGTCTGGTTGGTATGAAATCCCGTGGTGTTTATGAAAACCCTGCCGGCGCTATCATCTACTACGGCCACAACGATCTGGAAAACCTTTGCCTGGACCGTGCAACCCAATCCTTCAAGCAACAGGTTTCCATCCGTTATTCCGAGCTGGTTTACGATGGCATGTGGTTCAGCCCGCTGCGTGAGGCTCTGGATGCTTTCGTTAACGAAACTCAAAAAACCGTTACCGGTACTGTTCGCATGAAACTTTATAAAGGCAACATCTACAGTGCAGGCGTTAAATCCCCGTACTCCCTGTACAGCCAGGAATATGTAACCTTCGGCGAAGACGAAGTTTACAACCAGGCAGATGCTACCGGCTTCATCAACCTCTTCGGCCTGCCGCTGAAAGTAAGAGCGCTGATGAAGAAAGGCAACCTGAAATAATGGCTAAGCTTTGGGGCGGTCGTTTCAGTAAGAATACGAACGAATTGGTGGACGCATTTAATGCGTCCATTGATTTTGATAAACGCTTATATCACGAGGATATCCGCGGCAGCATTGCTCATGCCAGTATGCTGGCTAAATGCGGTATCATTCCGGCAGAGGACGGGGAGAAAATCATTGCCGGTCTGAAAGACATCCTGGCTGATATTGAAGCAGGCAACTTCCATTTTGACGTTGCGCTGGAGGACATTCATATGAATGTGGAAGCGCGTCTGACCGAACGTATCGGCAGCGCCGGCGCCCGTCTGCATACCGCACGCAGCCGTAACGACCAGGTTGCACTCGATATGCATATGTATATGAAGCGTGAGGTTGCCGAAATTGCCGAGCTTTTGCTTAAATTTGAGGAAGCTCTCTTAACAGTTGCCAAAAAGCACGAAAAAACTCTGATGCCGGGTTATACCCATCTGCAGCGTGCGCAGCCTATTACCTTTGCTCATCATATGCTGGCATATTTCAATATGCTGCAGCGTGACTTCCGCCGCCTGCTGGGCGTTTGGGAGGGTGCGGACATGATGCCGCTGGGTGCCGGTGCGATTGCAGGTACCACGTTCCCCATCGACCGCTTTATGGTTGCGGAGGAGCTGAATTTCGGCACAGTTTATCCGAACAGCATGGACGCAGTAAGCGACCGTGACTATATCATTGAATTTCTTTCCTTTGCTTCTACCCTCATGATGCATATGAGCCGTCTGAGCGAGGAAATCTGCCTCTGGAGCAGCACCGAATTTGGCTTTGTTGAGCTGGACGATGCTTTTGCCACCGGCTCTTCCATGATGCCGCAGAAGAAGAACCCTGATATTTCCGAGCTGGTACGCGGTAAAACCGGCCGTGTGTATGGTCATCTGATGGCTATGCTGACAACGGCTAAAGGCCTGCCGCTGACCTATAATAAGGACCTGCAGGAGGATAAGGAAGGCTTCTTCGACGCTATCGACACCGTTAAATTCACCTTGGCTGTTTATCGTGATATGATTCTGACGATGACGGTTAATGTGGACAAGATGGCGCAGGCAGTGAGCAAGGATTTCTCCAATGCCACCGACTTGGCTGACTATCTGGTACGCAAGGGACTGCCCTTCCGTCAGGCACTGAGGTTGTCGGCAAATGCGTTGCTTATGCAATTCATCAGGGCAAATTCCTGCCGGAGATTTCTCTGGAGGAATACAAGCAGTTCTCCGACCTTTTCGAGAGCGATTTGCTGGTAGCTCTGAAGCCCGAGCATTGTGTAGAAGCACGTAAATCCTACGGCGGCCCTGCTTTCTCCGAAAACGAGAAGCAGTTCGCTATCGGTGACAAGGTGCTGGCTGTGCAGCAGGCTAAGCTGGAGGAGCTGCAAAGCAAGCTGTAATTAAAAATAACGCGCCAAGCGCATAAAAAATGAGCAAGACAGTAGCGAAAAACTACTATCTTGCTCGTTTTGTTTTTGTATATGCTTATTTGAAGAACATTGCGTAATAGCCGTTGAAGAAGATATAGAGTACAATCAGCGGCAGAATGTAGGTTGCATAGAAGCGCATCCATTTCGGGAAGCCTATGCCCTTACCGGTATCAACCTCTTCAATGAATTTGTTCCAGCCCCAGCCGTAGCGGGTAGTGCAGAAGGCCAGGAAGATGAGTCTGCCTAAAGGCAGGATATTGTTGCTGACGAGGAAGTCTTCCAAATCCAGCACGCAGGTGCCTTTGCCCAGAGGCTCAAAGCCGCTCCAGATATTGAAGCCGAAAACGCAG
>ERZ791624.1037-NODE-1037-length-14771-cov-1.571215_pt1 | contig 14771 bp, 12 predicted proteins | sample MGYA00510058_ERZ791624 | MGnify/ENA primary metagenome ERZ791624 (study PRJEB30046, sample SAMN00715158) | human gut metagenome | study: EMG produced TPA metagenomics assembly of the A metagenome-wide association study of gut microbiota in type 2... | reverse complement strand
ATCACTACGGCAATTGAGCATCATGCTGTTCTGCACACCTGTGAGTGGCTGCAGAAAATGGGGGCGGAGGTCACGTTCATTCAGCCGGACAAGGAAGGGTTTATCAATCCGGAGGATGTAGAGCGGGCGATCCGGAAAGAGACAGTGCTGATCTCTGTGATGCTTGCAAACAATGAAATCGGCACAATTGAGCCGATTGCCAGAATCGGACAAATCGCACACGATCACGGCATCCTGTTTCACACAGACGCTGTCCAGGCATATGGACAGATTCCGGTGAGTGTGCGGGACATGTACATTGACCTGCTTTCCGCCAGCAGCCATAAGCTCTATGGCCCCAAGGGCGTGGGATTTCTGTATATCAGGAGGGGCATTCAGCTGCCGGCCCTGATTCACGGGGGCGGTCAGGAGCGCGGAAAGCGGGCAGGAACCGAGAATGTTCCGGGAATCGTCGGATTCGCGAAGGCAGCGGAGGCTGCAGGCGGGCAGATGGAAGACCGGATGAAGCAGGAGAGACGTCTCCGCAGCCAGCTGATCAGGCAGGTCATGGACAGGATTCCGGGGACGCTTCTGAACGGGCCGGCTGCAGCTGAGAATGAGCGTTTCCCGGAATTAAGAAGGCTGCCCGGCAACGCGAATTTCTGCTTTGAGGGAGTGGACGGAGAGTCACTGCTGGCGCTGCTTGACATGCAGGGAATTTGTGCTTCTTCCGGGAGTGCCTGCTCCGCCGGTTCGCTGGATCCCTCTCATGTACTGCTTGCGGTCGGAAGAAATCATGCACAGGCAAGAAGCAGTGTGCGGTTTAGCATCGGCGCGTTTAATACGGAAGAGGAGATCACGCAGACCGTGAGAATCCTTGAGCAGGACGTCCGGAAACTTCGGGCATATACTTGATTTTTCGGAAAAGTGAATGTAGAATATTTAACAGGTTGAGCGCCGTGGACTGCTTGCGGTTATGATGGCGGCTCGACAGAAAACTTATAGTTTTTCTTTATCCAGGAGGATTAAATTATGGCAGTAAGAGTTGCAATCAATGGCTTTGGCCGTATTGGACGCCTTGCATTCCGTCAGATGTTCCAGGCACCGGGTTATGATGTTGTCGCAATCAACGATCTGACCAGCCCGGAGATGCTTGCTTACCTTCTTAAGTATGATACAACTCATGGTCATTATGAGGGCACTGTTGAGTCTACCGATCATTCCATCATTGTCAACGGCAAGGAGATCGAGATCTACAAGGAGAAGGATGCAAAGGATCTTCCTTGGGGCGAGCTGAAGATCGATGTCGTTCTGGAGTGCACTGGCTTCTACACCAGCAAGGCAAAGGCTCAGGCTCATATCGATGCAGGCGCCCGCAAGGTTGTCATCTCTGCTCCGGCAGGCAATGACCTTCCGACCATTGTCTACAATGTCAACCACAAGACTCTGAAGGCTTCCGATACCATCATCTCCGCAGCTTCCTGCACAACGAACTGCCTTGCACCGATGGCAAAAGCTCTGAACGATCTGGCACCGGTTGAGTCCGGATTCATGACCACCGTTCATGCTTACACCGGTGATCAGATGGTTCTTGACGGACCGCAGAGAAAGGGTAACCTTCGCCGCAGCCGTGCAGCAGCTCAGAACATCGTTCCGGCTTCCTCCGGCGCAGCTAAGGCAATCGGCCTGGTTATCCCGGAGCTGAACGGAAAGCTGAACGGCGCAGCTCAGCGTGTACCGGTCGCTACAGGATCCACCACCATCCTTGACGCTGTTGTCGACGGAGTGGTTTCTGCAGATGATGTCAACGCTCAGATGAAGAAGGAGTCCACCGAGTCCTTCGAGTACAACACTGATGAGATCGTTTCCTCCGATATCATCAACAGCAGGGCTGGTTCCATCTTCGATGCAACTCAGACAAAGGTTCTTGATATGGGCAACGGCAAGACTCTTGTTCAGGTTGTTTCCTGGTATGACAACGAGAATTCCTACACAGCCAGATGGTTCGTACCATCAAGTACTTCTCTGAGCTTCAGTAATTGAATCTCAACTGAATTACGATAAGACCTGAGGAGGTCCGGTCTGAAAGGGCCGGACCTTTTCTTCGGTTTCAGGAAGAACATGACAGGACACCAGCCCTGCACCTGTTTTCATCAGGAGAATGACGCTCAAAGGAGAAGACAGAAAGGGGCTGCTGGTCTGGTATTCAAAAAGGAGGCATACTGACATGCTGAAAAAAAAGACCGTTGATGACATCAACGTAAAAGGCAAGAGAGTTCTGGTCCGCTGCGACTTCAACGTTCCGCTGAAGGATGGCAAGATTACGGATGAGAATCGTCTGGTAGCAGCACTTCCGACGATCAAGAAGCTGATTGCAGATGGCGGAAAGGTCATTCTCTGCTCTCATCTCGGGAAACCGAAGGGAGTTGCGGATCCGAAGCTTTCCCTGGCTCCGGTTGCTGCACGCCTGAGCGAGCTGCTCGGACAGGAAGTAAAGTTTGCAGCGGACGATAATGTTGTCGGCCCGAACGCAAAGGCAGCTGTCGAAGCCATGAAGGACGGGGATGTGATTCTGCTTCAGAACACCCGCTACAGAGCCGAAGAGACCAAGAACGGCGAGGAATTCTCCAAGGAGCTTGCTTCTCTGGCAGATGTTTTTGTCAATGACGCTTTCGGTACTGCTCACAGAGCACACTGCTCCAATGTCGGTGTCACAAAGTATATCAAGGGCGACTGCGTTGTCGGCTATCTGATGCAGAAGGAGATCAAGTATCTCAGCAATGCGGTCGACGATCCGAAGCGCCCGTTTGTCGCGATTCTTGGCGGCGCAAAGGTTGCTGATAAGCTGAACGTTATCTCCAATCTGCTCGAGAAGTGCGATACGCTGATCATCGGCGGCGGATGGCGTACACCTTCCTGAAGGCAAAGGGATACGAGGTCGGAACCTCTCTGCTTGATGAGACGAAGGTTGATTACTGCAAGGAGATGATTGAGAAGGCGCAGAAGCTTGGCAAGAAACTTCTTCTCCCGGTCGATGCGGTTGTGACCGATCATTTCCCGGAACCGATCGATGCGGAGATTGAGACAGCGGTTGTCGATGCAGACAAGATTCCGGCTGACAAGATGGGGATGGATATCGGACCGAAGACGGTTGCTCTTTACACGGATGCAGTGAAGACTGCAAAGACGGTCGTCTGGAACGGACCGATGGGTGTGTTCGAGAACCCGATTCTTGCAAAGGGAACAAAGGCAGTTGCTGCGGCACTTGCAGAGACAGATGCAGTCACCATCATCGGCGGCGGCGACTCTGCGGCAGCAGTCAACCAGCTTGGCTATGGCAGCAAGATGACGCATATCTCTACCGGCGGCGGAGCTTCTCTTGAATTCCTGGAGGGGAAGGATCTTCCGGGCGTTGTCGCTGCTGACGATGCAGAGTAATCAATAGAGATTATTCGAAGTGAAAGACATTTGATTGTAGTAAAAGGAGATTATAAAGCCATGGCTAGAAAGAAGATTATTGCCGGCAACTGGAAGATGAACATGACTCCGACCGAGGCGAAGGCTCTGGTTGAAACCTGAAGCCGCTTGTTGCCGGGGCTGATACCGATGTTGTTTACTGCGTACCGGCAGTTGATATTGTCCCGGTCGTCGAGGCTGTGAAGGGAACAAATGTCACGGTTGGCGCTGAGAATATGTATATCGAGGAGAAGGGAGCCTTCACTGGTGAGATTTCCCCGAACATGCTTGTCGATGCAGGCTGCAAGTGGGTCATCATCGGACACTCCGAGAGACGTCAGTACTTCAATGAGACAGATGAGTTCCTGAACAAGAAGGTTCTGAAGGCGTTTGAGCATGGCCTGACACCGATCCTCTGCTGCGGCGAGACGCTTGAGCAGAGAGAAGCAGGTGTGACCCTCGACTGGATCCGCCTTCAGATCAAGTCTGATCTCCAGGGAGTGACAAAGGAGCAGGCGGCTTCCATGGTCATCGCATACGAGCCGATCTGGGCAATCGGAACCGGCAAGACGGCAACGGCTGACCAGGCTGAGGAGGTCTGCAAGGCAATCCGTGATACCATCGCAGAGATCTATGACACCGATACGGCTGAGAAGATCCGTATCCAGTATGGCGGATCGATGAAGCCGTCTAACTGCAAGGAGCTGCTTGCAAAGCCGGATATCGACGGTGGTCTGATCGGCGCGCATCCCTCAAGGCGGATTTTGCGGCGATCGTCAACTACAATAAGTAATACAGACATCTGACCATGAAGGGCAGGCATGCGGCCTGCCTTTTCATTTGCAGGCGGGGTGTTGATCCGTGAGCCGGCGATCCCGTATGCGGAGGAATCCGGCTGGCGGAATCGTGCGAATCACGCTCGGCTATTATGCAGAAGGACCGCGCATGCAAAATGAATGATCGGTGCATTTACAAGGAGCTTGACGGTATGGTAAGATGACTGCGCTGGCCTGATCGCCAGAACTGATTGCAGATGAGTGACAACTGACTGGCAGAAGCCGGAACGGGTCAAACCGGCATCGGCAGGATGGAAAGAGACATGGGAAAAGACGGAATGAATGTGGCACTTCTCGGCCTTGGAACGGTCGGAAAGGGCGTCTACAAGGTAATGAAAACGCAGCGGCCTGAGATGCCTCAGAAGCTGAACACGGTCCTGAATCTGAAGAAGATTCTGGTGCGGCATCCGGAGGCGCATGTGAAGGATGTGGATGACCCTTCCATATTGACCAGCGACTATTCACAGATTGTGGATGATCCGGATATCGACATCGTCATCGAGCTGATCGGCGGCATTGAACCGGCCTGCACTTATATCCGGGACGCTCTTGAGGCGGGGAAAAGCGTTGTTACCGCGAACAAGGATCTGATCGCGGAGCGGGGCGGAGAGCTGATGGAGATCGCCGAGGAAAACCATGCGGAGCTGAGGTTTGAGGCTTCCGTAGCCGGCGGTATCCCGATTATATCTCCTCTGAAGAACAGCTTGTCTGCCAACGAGATCAGCGAGGTCATGGGAATCGTCAACGGGACGACAAACTTCATCCTGTCCAAGATGACGGATGAGGGGATGGACTATGAGCAGGCGCTGAGAGAGGCGACCGCGCTGGGCTATGCGGAGGCGGATCCGACCGCTGATGTCGAGGGTTATGACGCAGCCAGAAAGATGGCCATCATGGCTTCCATCGCGTTTCATTCCAGAGTCACATTCCGGGATGTCTACACGGAGGGGATCACGAAAATCACGGCGCAGGACATCGCTTACGCGAAGACGCTTGGCTGGGTTATCAAGCTGATCGGCCTTGCGACAAACGGGAAGGAAGGGATCGAGGTTCGGGTGCATCCGATGCTGATCCCGCAGGCTCATCCGATCGCGACTGTGAACGGATCCTACAATGCCGTCTATGTACGCGGCGATGCCGTTGGGGATGTCATGTTCTATGGCAGAGGAGCCGGTGAGATGCCGACAGCCAGTGCTGTGATGGGGGATGTCTTCTCCGTCGCACGCCACACTGTTTATCACTCCCAGGGAACGACAAGAGACAATGTATACCGGAAGATTCCGATCCGCAGGATTGAGAACACGGTCTCCAGCTATTTCCTGAGAATGGAGGTGGAGGACAAGCCGGGTGTCCTGGCCACGATTGCCAGCATCTTCGGCAACAATTCCGTTTCGATTGAGCAGGTGATCCAGAAGGACAAGATCGGGACAAATGCCGAGCTTGTCATCATTACAAGCCCTGTTCGGGAACGCCATATCAGGGATGCGCTGCTGATCATCAATTCAAGCAGCGTTGTGAAACGGGTTGCAAGCATGATCAGGGTGTATATCGATCAGAGAGAAGGAGAAATATCATGAGCAAGAGACCAACAGTACTGATGATTCTGGACGGGTACGGACTGAATCCGCGGAAGGACCACAATGCAATCGCAGAGGCGAATACGCCTGTCATGGACAGACTGATGAAGGAATATCCATTTGTACAGGGACAGGCGTCCGGGGAGTATGTCGGACTTCCGGACGGGCAGATGGGCAATTCAGAGGTCGGGCACCTGAATATGGGGGCAGGTCGTATTGTATATCAGGATCTGACGAAGATTACGAAAGCGATCCGCGATGGGTCTTTCTTTGAGAATCCGGCGCTGAAGGGTGCCATGGAGAATGCAAAGAAGAATGATTCCTCCCTGCATCTGTACGGACTCGTTTCGGATGGGGGCGTTCACAGCCACATTTCCCATATCTTTGCGCTTCTGGAGATGGCAAAGAGGGAGGGACTGAAGAAGGTCTTTGTACACTGCTTCCTCGATGGACGTGACACGCCGCCGGATTCCGGAGCAGGATTTGTACAGCAGGTCCAGGATAAGATGGACGAGCTTGGCATCGGCAAAATCGGCGTTGTCTCCGGCCGCTACTATGCGATGGACCGTGACAACAGATGGGACAGAGTCGAGAAGGCATACAGAGCCCTGACGCTGGGAGAGGGCGTGCCGGCTTCAAGCGGCGTGCAGGCAGTGAAGGATTCCTATGCAAATGGGGTGACCGATGAGTTCGTCGTTCCGGCAGTTGTGATGGAGGATGGCAAGCCGGTCACCACGATCAAGGATGGTGATTCAATCATCTTCTTCAATTTCCGTCCGGACCGTGCGAGAGAGCTGACCAGATGTTTCTGCATGGATGATTTCAATCAGTTTGACAGAGGACCGCGCAAGAAGGTTTACTACACCTGCTTCACCGACTATGATGTGACGATTCCGAACAAGCATGTCGCCTTCCCGAAGACCGAGATCAAGGAGACGTTCGGAGAATTCCTCGCACAGCATCATATGACCCAGGCCAGGATTGCCGAGACGGAGAAGTATGCACATGTGACCTTCTTCTTCAATGGCGGCGTGGAGGCTCCGAATCCGGGCGAGGACCGCATCCTGGTCAAGAGTCCGAAGGTTGCGACGTATGATCTTCAGCCGGAGATGAGCGCGCCGGAGGTCTGTGACAAGTTTGTTGACGCGATCAAGTCCGGAAAATATGATGTGATTATTACCAATTTCGCAAATCCCGATATGGTCGGACACACCGGGGTGGAGCCGGCCTGCATCAAGGCCATGAGACGGTTGACAAGTGCGTCGGACGGGTTGTCGATGCGCTGCTCGAAGTGGACGGACAGATGTTCATCACGGCGGATCACGGCAATGCGGAACAGCTTGTGGATTATGAGACGGGTGAACCGCTCACATCCCATACGACAAACCCTGTTCCGTTCATCCTGGTCAACTATGACCCGGCTTACACCCTCAGAGAGGGCGGCGCGCTGTGTGACATCATCCCGACGCTGATAGAGATGATGGGTATGAAGCAGCCGAAGGAAAGAGTCTTCTGGTGAAGAAAAACTAAGTGATACCGTTGAATAGGCGCTGAAGGGCAGACTCCTGCGGGAGCTGCCCTTTTTCAGATTGACACACAGAATCAGCTGAATTTTCACACCTTTGACACAGAAGCTTCTTAAGATAGGAGTTATCATTTGAATGCATGAAAGGAGCTCTCCAATGTACGATAAGAAGCTGAGAAACAGAAGAATCTCTGCAAGGGTGCTGGCGGCGATTCTGACCGCAGCGATGAGCGTGAGCGCAGCCCCATATACATTTGCCGGAACGATCCTCCAGACCGGGAAAGAGGCTGCCAGTCAGACGGAAACGGAGGAGCAGACAGAAGCTGACACGCAGGATGTATCTGCTGATAAGAAGGATTCGGAAAAGAGCAGCTACCCGCAGCTTGAGACGACGGGGACACAGGACGCACAGGTCACAGCGATTGATGTTTCAGATGTCGTGGATGCATGTATGCCGTCCATTGTCACCATTTCTGAGAAGAGTGTTCAGGAAGTCGAGGATTACTTTGGCGGGAAGCATAGTGTTGAGGAAGAGGGTGCAGCATCGGGATTTATCATTGCGCAGACCGCTGACGAGCTGCTGATCGCGACGAATAATCACGTTGTGGACAATGCGACGGACGTCACAGTTGCCTTTTCAGTTGACACAGACAATGAAGAGGACAAGGTCGTCGCAGCCAAGGTGAAGGGAGCAGATCCGTCGACAGATGTGGCTGTTGTCGCAGTTCAGTTGAAGGATATCAAGGAGGATGTGCTGAAGCAGCTGAAGGTTGCTGTGCTCGGAAATTCTGACAAGCTCAAGGTCGGTCAGACTGCGATTACAATCGGAAACACACTTGGACAGGGACTGACTGTGACATCCGGCATTATCGCGGCGCTGAACTGCAAGGTTGAGACGGACGAGGGAACCTGGACAGAGTTCCAGCCGATGGCGCCGCGAATCAGGGACAGAGCGGCGGAGCTGTCCTGAATGCAAAGGGCGAAGTCATCGGAATTTTCAACGCAGGCTATCTGGAAGGAGATAATGTCGGGTATGCGGTCCCGATCAATACCGCGATTCCGGTTCTGCAGGACCTGATCAACCGCAAGACGAGGGATACGCTGGACGATTACGGGTATCTTGGCATTACAGTGGCACCGGTGACAGATGAAGCCAGCCAGATGTATAACATCCCGAAGGGCGCATATGTTTACTCGGTTGAGAAGGGTTCCGCCGCTGAGAAGGCAGGTCTTCAGAAGGGCGACGTCATCACAAAGTTTGACGGCCTGTCGATTGATTCCAGGGATACGCTTTTAAAGAAGATTCAGTATTATGCTCCGGGTGAAAAGGTGAAGATTGCCTATGAAAGGGCTTCCGGAAACAGTTATGAGGAAAAGACAGCGGAGGTTACGCTTGGCGAGGCAACCGATGAGGTGAAAGCAGCCAGGAAGGAGCAGAACGCATCTGACAGTTCTGACAAAAAGAACTCAGACGGAGACAAGGCTGACGGACAGGACAAGAACAGTGATGACAACGACGGATCCTCAGGCGACACAGACGACGGGTCCCAGACGCTTCCGCCGTCAGATGGCAGTGACGGAGACGGGAGCATCACGATTCCATGGGGCAGCTTTTTCGGCGGACAGGACGGAAGCGGCAGTGGAAATGAGTTCGGTTATCCATTCGGCGGAGGTTCCGGAAACGGCTCTGGCATTCCGTACAGCGGACAGGATGGGAATGCTTCAGGGCCAATGGTAGTGGAAGTGCAGAATTCTGAATGTGAGTTCCGGACCTGATTGCAGAAATCGCCGGGCAGCGGTAATATAAGAATCGTGCGGGGCAAGGTATCATCGCCCCGCACTTTTTCTGATCACAGAAACAGCTGCCGGAGGCTGAAGAATAAAACCGCGAGGGAAGCGGACAGACTGGCGGTGGAGCAGGCATGCGATGCAGAGAACAGCAATCGGAAGAAATCGCAGCGGCCGGGCAGAAGAGTTGTTGGAGACCGGAAGTTCAGGAGAAGAAGAATGGGAAAGGAATCAGTCAGACTGATCGCAAACAATAAAAAGGCTTATCATGACTACTTCATCGATGAGACATACGAGGCAGGAATCGCGCTTGCAGGAACAGAAGTCAAGTCGCTTCGGATGGGGAAGTGCAGCATCAAGGAAGCTTACATCAGCATGGTCAACGGAGAAGCGCTGATCTACGGCATGAATATCAGCCCGTATGAGAAGGGAAACATTTTCAACAAGGATCCGCTCCGACCAAGGAAGCTTCTTCTTCACAGGCAGGAGCTTAACAAACTCTGGGGAGCCATCCAGCAGAAGGGTTTTACCATTGTTCCGCTCAAGGTTTACCTGAAGGGATCGCTTGTGAAGGTCGAAATCGGAGTAGCAAGAGGAAAGAAGCAGTACGATAAGCGGGCAGATATTGCGAAGAAGGATGCAAAGCGATCAATGGAGCGGGCATTCAAGGAATACAACCGCTGAACACTGAGCGCGCCGGCAGGACAGAATGTGCGGATGCGGGAAGCATTCAGACTGGATCCGGCAGAGGAGATGGCTATGTCGCAGTTTACGGTATTCGATGTAGAGACGCCAAACAGAATGAACAACCGGATGAGTGCGATCGGCATCACGATCATTGAGAACGGACAGATCGAAAAGGAATTCTACACACTTGTCAATCCGGAGACTCATTTTGATTCGTTTAATACGATGCTGACCGGGATCAGCGAAGAATCCGTCCGGAACGCGCCTTCCTTTCCGGAGGTCTGGGAGAAAATTGAGCCATACATGTCAGGCGGCCTTCTGGTGGCGCATAATGCTCAGTTTGATATGGGGGTTCTGAAGAGATGTCTGCTTGCCTATGAAATTGAATGGAAGCCTTATGCGTACTATATCTGTACGGTCCAGATGGGAAGACGTCTCCTTCCGGGAATCAGCCACAAGCTGAACGAGCTGTGTGACTATTATGGAATTGCACTCGATCACCACAAGGCGGACAGCGACAGCAGAGCCTGTGCTCAGATCCTCCTTCGGTATCTTCAGAGTGGGGCGAACATCAAACCGTTCATTCGAACCTGTTCGCTGAACCGGTGAAGGGGAAGAGCGCACATGGAATGCGACTGCGAAAAAAATCCGAACTCATGAGAGTTCGGATTTTGCATGGTAAGTGGAGTAGACGAGAGTCGAACTCGTGTCCGAAAGCCAATCCCCTGTCCTTCTACTATCGTAGTCTGTCTATTGACATTCCCTCCGCCGCACGGGAACAGACACCCTTGCGGTTTCAGTAGCTTCATGATACGCCCATATGCTCAAAGCTTTGCATAAGTCGTTTCCTGCAAGTTCGATACCTGAGTCTGCAGTGCAGGTGCTTCAGATCAGGCAGTTGCAGCCGTCAGGCTGCAGCGAGTTCAACGTTGTTATCAGCGTTTATATTTAGGTTGGGATTTAACGCATCACCCTGCGGATAGCTTCTCCAGCTTCACAGCCCCCGTCGAAACCTTTACTACCCCGGAGGTGAATCTGTACATCCAGTATACCGTCTGCAGGACAAACCGTCAAGGAAGGATCAATTATCTAAAAACAGGCCGAAAGTTTTTCACAGTTCCAACACTGCTGCGTGGTATCATAGTAAAAATGTGTAAAATAACAAGGAGCGAAGAGATGATGAACCAGGAGATCCGGAGCCAGGCCGAGGAGCGGGGCAGGCAGAAGAATGGGGACGGCCTGTTTGAGGAGACGAAACAGTTTGAAGAACTGATGATGATGTATGACTGCGCGATCCGGCAGGTTCAGACGAAGCTTGAGATTCTGGATGAGGAGTTCTCTGTCAGATACAGGCGCAACCCGATCTCCTCGATCGAGAGCAGGGTCAAGACGCCGATGAGCATCTACAGAAAACTGAAAAAACGGGGGCAGGAGATTTCAGTCAAGAGCATCGTCCGGAATCTGAACGATGTGGCAGGAGTCCGTGTCATCTGCAATTTCATTGACGACATCTATGACATCGCGCGGATGCTCGGAAGACAGGACGACCTGAAGGTCATATCCATCAAGGATTACATCAGAAACCCGAAGGAGAACGGGTACCGCAGCTATCACATGATTGTCGAGATACCCGTTTACTTTTCGCGACGACCCGGTACCTGCGCGTGGAGATCCAGATCCGGACGATTGCGATGAATTTCTGGGCGAGCCTTGAGCATCAGATCCGGTACAAAAAGACACTGCCGGGGGATGTCGATCTGAATGCAATCTCTGCGGAACTGCGTGAGTGCGCGGATACGATTGCGGAGACAGACAGGCGGATGCTTGATATCAAAAACCGCCTGGCAAAATATGAAGACATGGAGGAGGAATGAGCGATGGAGACATTGAAGGTGATGGTCGTCGATGATGAGGAACGGATGAGGAAGCTAGTCCGGGACTTTCTGGTCAAGAAGAATTTTGAAGTCATCGAAGCCGGGGACGGTGCCGAGGCAGTTGATAAGTTTTTCTCGACACGGGATATTGCGCTGATCATTCTGGATGTCATGATGCCGAAAATGGACGGCTGGGAGGTTGTCCGCGAGATCCGGAAGGAGTCGAAGGTGCCGATCATCATGCTGACGGCCAAATCGGATGAGCGGGACGAAGCGCTTGGCTTTGAGCTCGGAGTTGACGACTATGTGTCGAAGCCGTTCAGCCCGAAGATTCTGGTTGCGCGTGTGGAAGCCCTCCTGCGCAGGAGCGGCGCATTTGGATCGGATGATATTCTGAAGGCAGGGGCGATTGAGATTGACAAGGCCGCGCATCAGGTTCAGATCGACGGACAGCCGGTGGAACTTTCGTTCAAGGAATTTGAGCTTCTGACCTATTTTGTGGAGAACCAGGGAATCGCGCTGTCGCGTGAGAAGATTCTCAACAGCGTCTGGAATTATGACTACTTCGGGGATGCCCGGACGATTGATACACATGTCAAGAAACTGAGAGCAAAGATGGGACAGCGCGGCAACTATATCAAGACCATCTGGGGGATGGGCTACAAGTTCGAGGCGGACGATGAGCATAAAGAAACAAAAGAGTAAGCGTACGTCCATATCCAGACAGCTGACGGTTACCTTCCTGTCGATCATCGGGATCATCATGCTGCTGATGTTTCTGGCCAACACCTTTCTGCTGGAGAAGTTCTATGAAAGGCGGCTGGAGAACACCCTTGTCTCTATGTTCGAGATGGCGGACGAACATGTGACAGCGGATGGGCTGAATCAAACATTTTTTAATAAAAACTTCCTGGAGACGACGCAGAAGAACAGTGTGATCGCTGCGATTACGGATGCGGACTATGTTCCGGTTCTCGTATACGGAACGGGAAACGACAGCCTTGAGATCCTGTCTGCAAGACTGAATGGATACATATGGGGGATCGACCAGGGCACCAGGTTGTAAAGAAGGAGAGCAATTACACAATTCAGAAGAAGAAGGATGACCATCTGGGCAATGCCGTCTATCTGGAGCTGTATGGAACCTTCACGAAAAACGGCTACCACATCCTGCTCCGGGTCCCGGTGGAGAGCATCCGGACATCTGCAAAGATTTCCAATGAGTTTGTCATGTACATGATCCTGCTGGCCATTTTCCTCAGTGTAATCATGATCGGCTGATGTCGAAACGGCTCACAAAACCGCTGACAGAGCTGACAGAGCTGTCCGAGCGCATGGCAAACCTGGACTTCAATGCCAGGTATACGTCGGGCGGCACGAATGAAATCGGGCGGCTGGGCGAGCATTTCAATCAGATGAGTCAGACCCTGGAAAAGACGATCTCTGAGCTGAAGACAGCCAACAATGAATTACAGGCGAATCTGGATGCGAAAATCAAGGCAGAGGATGAGCGCCGCGAGTTTCTGTCGAATGTCTCGCATGAGCTGAAGACGCCGCTGGCGCTGATCCAGGGATACGCGGAGGGACTGCAGGATTGCGTCAATGATGATCCGGAGTCCAGAGATTATTATTGCAGTGTCATCATCGACGAGGCCGGGAAGATGAACCAGCTGGTCCGTAAGCTGATGGCGCTCAATCAGCTGGAATCCGGCTATGACAAGGTGGAGATGACACGGTTTGATCTGGCAGAACTCATCCGTGGAAAAACCGCCTCCACAAAGATCCTGGCGGACCAGAAGGGTGCTTTGATCGAGGTGCAGTGTCCGACCTGTGTCCATGTCTGGGGGGATGAGTTCAAGGTAGAAGAGGTTCTGACCAACTACCTCAGCAACGCCATCAACCATGTGGAAGGGGCGCTGAAGATCCAGATCCGGGTAGAGGAGGACATTGAGCGAGGTGTCGTCCGCACAACGGTCTTCAACACAGGAAAGCCGATTCCGGAGGAGGATCTGGAGCATGTCTGGGACAAATTTTTCAAAGTCGACAAGGCCCGGACCCGCGCTTACGGGGGGGCCGGCGTCGGCCTGGCGATTGTGAAGGCAATCATGGAGTCCTTCCACCAGCGTTATGGCGTCCGCAACGTGGAGGATGGCGTGGAATTCTGGTTTGAGTTGGAAGACGGAGACGGCGAGCTGGTGGATGAAGAGATGGAGGATGAAAAAAATCTTCTGACAAGGCAGGGCGGCGAAGCCGGCGGGCAGGTCAGGACTCCGATCTTCAGACGGACCGAGGGCTCCAGGAGGAGGATCTGGAATACAGAAGACAGCTTCAGCGGCAGCAGGAGGCTGCTGCGAGGAAAGAGCAGGTCCGCAGAGAACGTGAAGAGGAAAACCGTGCAGTAGATGCTGTCTGGGTGCCGGTCGGAAAAAAGGCGGGCCGAAAAGAGGATCCAAAGGATCAGAAGACGGCCGAAGGCCGTCAGGATGCAGAAGAAAGAATGGAAGACGGGATCAGAAAAGATGAGGCAGGAAGCAAAAAGCCGGAGAACGGGGGAGCAGAGAGTTGTGAGGGGGAAAGCAGGAAGCCAGTCGACAGCTCTCCAGAGGGCAGCCTGTAAGAAGGTTTCCGGAGGGAAAACGGCCGGGAAGACAAGTCTCCTAAGCAAGCCGGGAAAAGAAACGCCCGGCGCGGACGTATTAGTCGTCGGTGGAGGAGCGGCAGGCATGATGGCAGCCTGCGCGGCGGCGGAAGCCGGTGCTCGTGTGATCCTGCTCGAAAAAAATGAAAAGGCAGGGAAGAAGATTTATATTACCGGAAAGGGCAGATGTAATTTCACCAATGCCTGTGATCCGGAAGATTTCCTGAGCCAGGTTTCCTGTCATGCCTCCTTTTTATACTCGTCCGTCTACGGGTTCGACCCGGCGGCAGTGATTGCGTGGTTTGAGGAGCATGGCTGCCGGACAAAGGTGAGCGCGGAAACCGGGCTTTTCCTCAGAGCGATCACGCCTCGGATATCACTAAAGCGCTTGAACGGGCGATGCGTGAGAAA
>ERZ791624.1036-NODE-1036-length-14778-cov-1.727162_pt1 | contig 14778 bp, 19 predicted proteins | sample MGYA00510058_ERZ791624 | MGnify/ENA primary metagenome ERZ791624 (study PRJEB30046, sample SAMN00715158) | human gut metagenome | study: EMG produced TPA metagenomics assembly of the A metagenome-wide association study of gut microbiota in type 2... | reverse complement strand
GCCAGGCTTCGTTACTCCTTCCAGCCAGACAAGACATTTATCCGTGTGGCGGACAAATACCAGTAGCTTTGCCTGTCCTCATTGAAGGCGTTTCCTCTTCTGGTAATGATCGTCAACTCTGTGGGAGGATAGTTTTTACCGCCCGGCACCTCACTGTCCGGGTATGACAACACCGAGATGGAGTTGGCCGGGACATTCTTGGACAGCACGCGCATCCACGAGGCGTAATACTCCCCCGTTGAAAAAAGGTTGTTTACAATCCCGTACACTATATCACCCTCCTGGAATGCGGTGAAGTCATTCTCCCAGCGCTTGCGCAATTTCAGGGTATAAGTTCCGTCGCTCTCTAAAGCCACGGACTCAATGACTCCGTTCTCGGAATATGAGGTGTCGCCTTCCTGTGCGTTCAGACGGTTATAGATGATTTCCTTGAACACTGCGGAGCCGCGGACCTCAAGACGCTCGAACTGACCGCGCCCGTCAGGATAGATACCGCACCTTTACCGGCAATCATGGAGTCGATGAACTTGCCGAACTTCAATAAGAAATTTGTTCCGTCCGCTTGATCCTTACGAAGGAACATTACTAAGGAGCGCAATGCGGAATACACGTTACTATCCGTGGCCGGTGTAGAGTCATTCCTTCTTATCACATACACACCGCTGTCACCATCGCCCGTATAGGTCTGTCCCTTTAGGGTAAGGCTCTCAACCTTTTCCTCCAGCTCTCCAATACGGGAATAGGCGGCGGTTTCCCCGACAGTATATATAGGGGAATCATAAGCTAAATCAAGATTGAATTCAAATCCGATAACCCTTGACTGTCTTCCGTTCTCGAAATAAGCCTTGTTGATAAGGTTGACCTTTTGACCGATGCTGTAGAGGTTGTGAATGCCATCCTCACGGTATGCGTCATTTGACATCATCGTGCAGCCATAGGTACTCGGGTCTATCTTGGATTTGGCAGCGTACTTTTCAGTCTTTTCCTTCAGCTCCTGCTCGGCGGCACCCACAAGCCCAAGTTCGGTTATTTTCGTGCTGTCCCAGCCGGAAAGCACATATTCATCTCCATCCTGGGGAAAGAGCACATCACCGGGAAGCGGTCTGCCATAGTCCTCATTCCTGACTATCTCCCAAAGCTGTGCCTCAGGGTTCCATCCGCCATCCTCCAATTTCTCCGGCTTTCCCTCAGGATTGAACTTCACGGCGAACTCCAAACCGTTGAGAAGCCCGGACGCGAAACGTATCCTCAGCTCCTGACCGGGGAGGATATATTTCTCGGAAAAGTTAACACCCGTGTCCCTAAAGCGGTAGGCATCCCATTTTTCCTCGGTGGTTGTGCCGTCCTCATTCTCCACCTTGTCCGTCACTTCGATAGTGGTGACATCCGACATGATGCCCGTTCTTCGGGGATAGACTTCATCGAAGATAACCACCTGCTCGACGGCTTCCTCGGTAGTCATATCAGGATAAGCGTCAATGTAAGGAGTGCCTTCGGGCAACATTAAGCGTTTTTGCACCACGCCGTTCACAACCACAGTCTCGTCAACCGGACGGTAGTCAGATGGGATATTCTTTGTTGAACCAAAAGCGTAGATACGGGTGGCATAAGTGGACCGGGATTCTGACTGTGACATTTCCTGCACGTTTTTCCCGATTTCGAAATCCACCGCATCGCCAGACTCACAACGTCCGAAATGGATGATGTTTTCAGTCACCCAACATTCGCAATCCCATTTCTTCGCCATCTCAAAACAAGCGTCAAGGATGTTGATGTTGTCGTAACTCATCAACTGGGACTTGTTTTCGACTGTGGAATCAATGGAGAAAACAAAATCCTGTCCTTTGTATGTGTAACCAAGAGCTTTCAAATTTCTAAGGACTATACCGGCTTGTACGTCAAGCGGAGCGGTCAGGTTCCAGGACGCCTCCTGTCCGGTCGTCTCCGGGGTATATTTGAAGATTTTGTTTTTCCATTTCCAGTAGTAGGCGTCAAGTCTTAATTCGTAATCGTAGCCGGCGGTATTGGTGTTGAATGCGGGCTTCTGCAAGTCGCACACCTCGAACAATCCGAAGTTACATTCCACGTTTGAGCCAAGTTTGAAATATATGGGATTCTCTAAGGAGAACTTTAACATGATGTAGTCCTCCTTCATCAGAGTGAACTTACGCTTGCAGCCTTCATTGATCAAAGTTGTAAGCAGGATAGCACCGGATATGTCTTTGATGTCGATTTGTTCCATGTCTTCAAAGTTCGGGGATAAAAAAAAGAGTGCCCAATTTTGAGCACTCACATACACGACAATAAAACCAATGTCGTGAATTAGCTTCTGTTTGCCGGATTTGGCTCGTTAAACTTGGCTGAAATTTTTCCGAAAGTTCGGTCTAAACTCTGTGCGTAAGTGACACTCTTGCCAGTATAAATAAGATGGTAAACCTCGCTACTATTAGCAGGAATCTGAATATCAACCACACCTTTATACAGCTCATCAAAGAAAGCTTTCTTCTTTGCTTGATAATCAGACTGAGAATTACCCTCGATAGTGAACGAAAGAGTTATTTCCCTCTCATCGACTTTAGGATTATTGATTATTACCCGTTTCCCATGTTCAAGTCGGCTTTTGTTCTCAATAAAATCCTTCATGGGAGCGGATGCCCCAATAACATCAAGAAACCCCTCTCCCATTCTCACGCCCCATGTTGTATAAGCGTTTTCGCCATTAATTAATAATTCATTCATAAACTATAATTTTGCTGTATTCTTTTTAACCTCTGCTATATCTCTTTGCATCTGTTGAATAGGTTTGACGATTGCCCCTGTATTTTCTGAAATCTGTACCAATTCAAGATAAGATTGTGCTATCAAATCTCGCGTATCATCAGCGATATTCCTTGTTTCCGTATTTATGGAAAGTAGAGCATCTGCTTTTACTGTCAGTAGATTAAGTGATTGAGATTGAATAATATTCTGATTCTTTATCTCTTCTCCTGCAATCTGCAATGCTGTAAACCGCCCGTTCAACTCTTCGCCGGTATCTTGAGACATGGTTTGGAAACCTTTGCTGCTTGCAGACTGGGAAGCTGCTTCCTGTGAAATCTTGTCATATCCGGTTGCTGCGGCAAGCTCGTCACGGAGCTTCATGGCTTCGTCCACATAACCCATGTATTCATCCATCAGCTCCTTACGCTCATTATTATCAAGCGTACCATCATCCTTCATGGCTTCACCGAATTTATCATACCATGTCCTCAGTTTGTCACTAAACTGTTCACCGATGGCATTTGACAGCATCGCCTGCATGAAATATTTGGATATGTCATCAGCAAAATTCTCCGCACTCTTCTCCATATCCATCAGACTGCTTATAAAACTGTCATACATGGAATCGAATGACATTCCGATCAGGCCCTCATAAAGACTGTCGGTCAGTTCTTCCAGTTTTCCTGCCTGCTCTATATAATCATCCAGCTTGTCGGTAACACGCTCACCGTAACCTCCCTTACCGGAAGATTCCATGATATCCCATAACCATACGTCCGACCGTAGAGCCTTCATCTGTTCGGGGGTCAGATTCCACAAGGAATCGGTGCCGGAGAAATCCTGCATGCCGGTAGCTTTTCTTGCGTGTTCCAGCATTTCATCCGTCCATTTCAGATAATGCTGCCAGCTGCCGTGGCTCTTATGATATCCGGCTTGCTCCTTTGCTATTTGCAGATAGTTTTTATTGACTTCCTCCTGATACTTTACAGCTTCCCTGTAAGATTCAACCGATTTCATTCCCTTGCTTGCCTTCATCTCGTCAGTCAGATCCTCGATGGCCGTTTGCAAAGTTTCATTCCTGTCCGTCAGCCTGTCTATCGTTTCCTGTACTTCCTTGGCGTTTCCACCTATTCCAAACAGGGAGTTGAAGCCTCCGAATGAGATTGCGTTCAGGATGTTTCCTATGCCGTTCCTCAATGACTTGCCGATTGTGACAAACAAATCCCCTGACAAGACATCACCGATAATTCCACTGACAGCGTTCAGAACAGCATCAAGCAGACCACCGACAAGATCACTTAATCCGTCTTTGAGTACGTCAATGATGGACAGAATCCATCCGACAATGGGAACCTCCTTAAGAGATTCTGACGTTTTTCCTATGACATCCTTGAATCCGTTCACGGTTTTGATAATTCCGCTATATGCGTTATACAATCCACCGGATGAAATCTGCTGCAAGCCTCCCAACAAATTTTCCATGCTTGCTTTCAGTCTGGTGGCGGTATCAGTCACATTACGCTGGGCCTGATTGGCGATATCAGTCTGTGTCTTCACATTGGCGGATGCAATGTCAGCATTCTGCCGTGCTGTTTCAAGAGCGTTTGCTGCGGCTTGTTTCTCACTTTCCGTTCCGCCCTTCTGCGCTTTGGTGTAATCATCCTGTGATTTCTTTAGTCTTTCCAAAGCAGCTGTTTCAATCCCTATGGCACTGATACGATTCTGTTCTGCTATTTGATAGGCTTTTACATCCTCTCCAAGTTTCTTGAAGTTGACTCCACTTGTACCACCCAAAGACTTTTCCATCTGGCTGATGGCGTCAATCAATGATTTCTGGCTTGCCTGATCGGAGTTCTTGAACTTGTCAGTCCGTACATATTTTTTCGCTTCGTCCAAGGCGGGCTTTATCATGTCGGAAAACATGGAACCAAACTCACCGAACACAGTAACCCAATCTATATTGGCTTTTATGGCTTCTGTTTCCTTGTTCTGTATGGCAACATCACGTTGTTTCTCCAGTAACTTTACTTGTGCACTATTAACACCGTTTTCTTCCTGTGCTTTCCTTATTTTTTCCGCATACTCTTGGGCGATAGCCAATTTCTGCTGCTGGAACGTGCCATATTCTTTCAAGTAGTCGTTCAAAGCCTGTTGTTCGGCTTTCAGCTGTCCTTCAGTTACATCGGAAATATCTTTATCTCTCATACTTTCGGCATTGGTATAAGCTTCTGAAATTTTCTGTGCCTGCTTGTCGGTCAGCTTACCGTTACCGGCTTTGCTCCATTCTTCCTCCTGTTTTCTTATCGCATCAATCTGTTTCTGATAATCAAGGTCAATCTGTTTCAACTTCTTTTCCGTGCCTTCTCTCATCAGGTTGATTTCATCCTGTTGGTTCTGACGGTGAAGTGAAAGAAGTTGCCCGTCCAGCTTTTCCTGATTCTCCTTCTGCTTCTTCGCCAGATTTTCCTGTCTGGTCAATGAACTTCCGGTTACTCCTCCCAGCTCCTTGTATGCCTTTTCGGATGTTTCCATCTTATCTTTGGCTTCTTTCACCTGTTTCGATGTAGCCGTCTGATCTTTGATTAATGCTTCATACCCTTTTTTCGCTTTCTCCCATTCGACTTTAGCATTTGCCAAATCTTCTTGATATGTAGTTTCTTGTGTTTCCTGTCTGTTCTCAACTTCCAATTGGGTATTGATTTCTGACAAGACATCTTTTCTTGCGTTTGCCAATTCATTCTTCAGGTCTTCGATACGCTGTGCCTGAACCTTCATTTCGGAACGGTTGTTTTCCCTTTTAGCTAAATTATAAGCCCATTCCGCACTCTTTACCTGTTGTTCCAAAGATTCGACTATAGCCTGTTTTGACTGTGTTCTGGATTTTACGACCTCTTCATTATATGCTTTCCAAAAACCTGTCAAATCTTGTATATGACTTTCTCATCAACATATTTCCTAAAGAGTGCCGGATATAGTTCCTCAATATCTTTTAAAGCTTTAAGTTTAGTGGTCTCGGCTTCCACCTCGCTATTAATGGTGCTAACAAGACCTTCCAAAGTACGTTTCCGATCTTCTTCGTCCGTGTTGAGTTTTTCTATTTTCTTGTTGTACGAGTCCAAAGCACGTTCAGCAGATGTTGTGCTGTCGGATAATGCCCACATGGCAGCTCCAAGCCCTACAACCGCCGTTGCCAACAACACATAAGGATTGGTAAGCATTGCAGCGTTTAAAGCTAACTGCGCTTTTCGTGCCAATAAACGGGCATTGGTAAGTCCAATCTCCACAAGAGTATGTTTACTTTCGGCAGCAGTAACAAGCATCACTGCGGTCCGGTATGTACCATAAGTAACCACTAATCCAGCCAAGATCCTACCTACTGTTTCATAATTCTGAATCAACGAAGTTGTCATTTGAATACCGTCCATGATAACACTTTCCGACTTTGTTCCCAATTCGTTAAACACGGAATCCAAAGCATCCTGCATCATAGACAACTGACCATTGATAGTCTTTGAGGCATTCTCAGACATATTATAGAACTTACCACCTGCGGAAGTTGCATCAATGAATGCCTGTTGAACCATTTCAGCGGAAACAGCACCTTTGGACATTTCATCTTTCAAAGTTGCGATAGATTTTCCGGTCTTTTCGGAGATAATCTGTAACGGGTTGAATCCAGCGTTTATCATTTGATTCAAATCCTGCCCCATAAGTTTACCCGCTGCTGACATCTGTGAAAATGCCAAAGTTAGCGAATTGAACTTACTGGATTCCCCCATAGAAATATCACTAATGGCTTTCAAGTATTTGATAGTGTCTTCTGCTTGTATGTTAAATCCAAGCATCATCTTTTCTGCTCCAACCATATCTGACATAGTAAGTGGAGAAATCTTAGCCAGCTCCTTGATTTGCGGAATCAGTTGTCCTGCCATATCCTTTCCAACCATAGTCTCAATAGCGGTCTGCATGGATTGAAATTCTCCACGAACACGAATCATACTTGACAAGAATTCTTTGATTGAATAACCTCCCAGCAGTTTCTTACCCATATTAGACATGGCTTGTTCCACCTGCTTAGTTACATCTACATTTTTTTCACCATCTTGCCGATACAAAGCATATTCATCGCGGAGCTTCTTTACTGACAAGCGGGCGTTAGCCTGTTCCTGGGTAAGGTTAAATAAAGAACTTTTTTGCTCTTTCAATTTTTCATTTGTAGACCTTATTTTAGCTTCTAAGGAAGAAGTATCACCATCCTGTTTTAATGCTTCACGATACTTGTCTTTAAGACCGGACAATTCATTTTTCAATTGTTGGATAGTTCCACGTTGAAATGTTATTTTTTCCGACAATCCATTCACGACCTGAGAAGCATCGAAGATTTTCCTTTTGAATCCCGTTTCCATCTCCGCTCCAGCTTTGGCTGCATTAGTCACCAACTCATCCAATCTTTGGTTGGATGCAGCAAGTTGGGCATTCAAAGCCTTGAAAGCAGCAGGAGTCTGCGTGCCATCCATGCTCATTAACTCCTGCTTTAATTTTGCAATTTCATTACGAAGTCTTACAACTTCTTCCCAGTCACTACCTATCTTAAAATATAATTTTGACATATCTATTTCTTTTTCCTACGATTAGCCAATTCCTTACCACTGATTCTATTCACCTTCTGACCACCATATACTGCGCGTAATTTATCCCGTTGCATCATCAGCAGATTCCGATAAGGGATAATCTCAAACACTTCTGTATAACTCAGATGCAGCGTGTCAATCAAATGGGCTATCTGCCCGAAGAACGTTGTGTTTCCTACTGTTTCGGTCTTGCTGCCAGCATCGACACGTTCCTCATCGAGCTGACACACTGAAAAGCCGAAATATCCATCATAGAGAAACAGACTTCCAAGGCATCTTTGACTTCTTCAAAAGTGCCGTTCTCCAATTCTTTGACCAAACTATCATTCCCGCAGATGAAGCATGAAATACCTTTCAGCATATCTTCAGTAGCTTCAGGAAGCTCTTTAATAGCTTCCATGACATTATCTCCAGTCATGCCGATATTGGAAAAATGATGAATGGCACGACAGATAATTTTAATTGTAGGAGGTTTAATGGTATAAACCATCCCTCCTATCTCCACATTCATGAAATCCAGCCCTAACAAAGCATCAGAAACCGTTTTTGCTGCTTGATTCATATTCTTAAACTAAAAGGGGGAATGGTATATATCCATCCCCCGGTTATCACTCTTGTACTTTTACCAATGTTATCTCTTTTTTAAGAGTGGTATCAACTTCAGAAGGAGTGGTTTTAATATCTCCTGACTGAGTGACGTACCCCACTTTCGACACTTCATAGTGAACGGTAGCCCCAGCATTCACCTGCTTTGACTTGACCGTTACACCGTCCAGCTTTACGGTCGCATCGGAAGGAGTAGGTACAATGGTTACTGTAGTTCATGCCTGCAAAGCTTTAATCTGCCCCTCTTCGTAGTTATACTCAGAAGAAACGCCTTCAATTCCCGGTTCCTGCACCAAGCCTTTTACAGCGATTGCAATTGCCTTATCCGTATTGGCTTCACGGGAAACAATACGGCATTTTGGGAAGATGAACCAGACATCATCATCGGTCAGACAGAACAATGCTTTGTTGATAATAACTTTATCCAAAGCACGCTTCCAACCCACATCTTTAGATGTTGCCTGAATAACATCGCCCCCCATGAACGCTTTCTTTGTCTTCCAGTCATATTGTCCGATAGAGAAAGTGGGTGATACTTCTCCCGGCACATCATCGTAACGGTAATTCTTTCCCGTTAATTGGTTCTTGTACCCAGTGACAGAGGCTTCCTTTCCTCAATCTGCCACGTTTCCCCGTGTACATTCAAAACCTCATCTTTTGCTTTGATAGCGGCTTGAATCAAAGTCTTTGCGATTTCGGGGGTAATGTCTGCCGTTACCTTATCAATATCGGCAAACAAGATTCTTTTTATTCCTACTGCTGAAATCATAATCTTATAGTTTTACATTTATTACTTCAAATAAAATTCTCACATTCACGTAATGGCATTTCAAAGCTGTATCCGCTTCCGTACCAATTGATTCGATAGAGTAACGATAGGTTGTACCGTCATAGGTACTTACTACATCATCAAGCAGCTTTCCAGCCTTTCTTTCAAGTTCGTTAAGCCGGATTGTGTTCGCTTCATTCTCGCTTAAATTGGGTACACATAGATTCACTTCTGCGAAAGATTTCTTCCAATACTTTCCCGGCTGTTGTTTCTTCGTGTGGATGACAATCCTTTCGGACTTCAATTCACCCGTCAGCGTTTCACCATCAGGCACTAGATCTATTCCGAAAGCCTTGCAGTCCCGGTAGAGAATATTTCCTATGTCGGTAGTTACTATCATACTAATGCTTCGATACGTTGGTTGAGAATGTTCAGATACTCACCCATATAATCGCGCTGTTGCAGAAGCAAATCACGTTGGTGTTCGTCTTTTACAACTTCTTTAAACTTGGGAGTGTCTACAAAAGCACACAGTTTACTAAATCTTTCAGCCAAATCCTGCCGTTCGATAAGTAAGCGGTCTTTGAATGTTTCAGCCACCTTGTATGCCTTTTCAAACACATCTTTAGGCGACCAACTCTCGTAGCCGTCTTCGTATACCACCTTGTATCCTTCTTCCACTTGTTCCATAGTTCTTGGAATAGCATCAGTGGGCAGATATACCTTACCACCCTTGCGAATTGCAGGTGTAGCCTGAACTAACTTTGTACCAATATACTTTTTCATTTTTCAAATTCTTCTTTTAATCGTTTCTCCGCAAATAAAGCAGCACTACTCAAAACATCATACCCTTTAGATTCTACGAATGATGCGTATTCCGCTTCGTTTTTCAATGTCAAACCGTCTTTATTGACATCGTAATCATTGGACGTTCTCAAAGTGAGTGTATGGTCTTGATAATCCCCATGTTCCTCTGCGTACTTCACGGCTTCATCGCCTACATCAATCATCTTCTTTTCGACCTCCCATTCTCCTTCATCGAAAAAGGAGTCGACATCTGAGAAATCGAAATCTACATCCATAATTCCGAGTAGTTAAAGTAGTTTGTACTCTTCACTGTATAAACTTCGCCTTGACCTCTTACGCTATCACCATCCATGCAACGTACTTCATCACCAGCCTTGACAGTAATTCTCTTCTCGCATACCACATGATAATTCGGACGATACACAGAGCCGTTATCAGATGAAAACTCTTTGGTAGTGTTATCATCACAACGGCATTTGCACACCTCCTGCCAGCTTTCACCACCTGTTCCGGGAATAGGTCTGCCAAACTCATCCTTATCCATTGGGGTGATAACTTTTACCTGCAATATGTGTGGAGCGAATATCATAAGAAAGTCACTTTAGGTTTGTTACCCAGTTCGTCTTTCAAACCGTACCGCTTGCACAGAAATGAATAGTAATCCTTAATGCCTTGAATGTTCCAAGACATAGAAAAACCGCTTTCGCTGATGGAAGTGGCACGAAGCAATAGAGAGGGGATGAACTTCGCAATTGCCACCGACACCCGTGTTTGGCAATCCTCGTTCATCTCACCCCCTCCGCTTATCTTTGCGTTCAGACATATATCGAAAAGGTCAGCCTCCGACAAGTTAACGCCGAAGGTCTGAAACTTCTGTAATATATAATCGTTTACTGTCATGCGTTCATCTCACTCAAATCGAAGTTCACAATCAGGTTCGGGTTCGCAATCTGCGGAATCCATTCGGCTGTGTATTCCAGATAGCGACCATTGCCGTCCTTGTAACCTGAAATCAGCATATCGCCATCTGCCTGAGTGTAATTACGTCCCGGTACACCATCCACAGCTTCATAAGGAGTGTGGAAGCGCATATAACCGATTTTATCCTGCGGAAGCAGGGAAATACGACCATCTGCATAAATGGGGATATTCTTACCTGTTTGGTCTACCACATAATCTTCCTTGATTTCATAGCCGGAAGTCCGATACCTGTAAAAATGGTAGAAGCCAGTTGCGAGGTGATAAGCCCGGTAGACATATACATTTCATTGCCTGTAAGCTGCATTTTGAACTTATCTCCAAATTCACTTGAACCGATAATATTCTTGATGAATGTGCCACGGCTCATAATCATCTTGGGGAATGTGCCGTAAATAGATTTCAGCTCATTCAGTTTCTGCTGCAAGTAAGTGACGAAATAGTCTTTATCCTCTGTGTCCGGCTTGATAAACTTAAACGGCAAGTCGATGTTCAATAAGTCAATTCCTCCGGCATTGTCGTCCTTGTTCTTCACGCTTGCTGCTCCAGTCATCAACAGAGAGCCTACGATAATGTCCATACGCTTGTGCGGTGCCAGCAATACCTGACGGTAATCGTCATAGATGAAGTCCACGATGTCACGCATGGCTGCTTTCTGGTCTTCCGGTTTGGCGGCATTATACTTATCTATCAAGTCCTGCAAGTCAGACAAACGGTCGATTGAGATTTGATAGCGGTCACCCAAATAGGCAATCTCACCATATCCGGAACCGATATTCCTGCGTTCACGGATAGGCTTTTCGCCATAACGGGAGTTGATGGAACCAGCCATCACGCCAGTAACCTGACCGATGTAGTCTTTAGATACACTAGTAGTAGTCCTACGGAAGCCCAAATACTGCTGCCAATAAATTGTGTCCTTTCTTGTCTTGAGGACACGCTGAATCACTGCATTTACAATGTTCGGGTCATTAAACAATGTATGAATAGTTAGCATCATATATTAGTCCTCCTTTCTTTATTTTGCCATTATACCTGCGTTTTTCAACGCTGTCAATAATCCGTTAAAGTTTTCTACCGACACCGTACCAGATGCATCATTCACTTTGGCTGCCTGCTTTACACCTCCAAGAGCAGAAGTCGTAGCTGCTGTTAAAGTATACTTGTTAGCTTGTGCTGCAACCCCATCCAATTTGGCTTTATCTTCCTTGCTCATCAATCCGTCCCGACTGGAAGAAGCCTTAGGAATTGATACAGTGTCTTTTTCTTGTTTGACATCCTGAGCATTAAACTGGAAGTGCGGCATATTCGCCTTGTCAATATCTGCGAAAGGCATTACCAGCTTGGTCGGTTCGATTTCAAACGCACGCATCAAAAGGGAAACCAATACTATGCCATCCTCTACCTGCTTCCTTTCATACAGAGCTGAATTTGCGATAACTTTGGGCGTTGTACCATCTGCGGCTGTCGCTTCGTAAAGAACTGTTCCAGCTTCTAGATTTTCTCCAAAGTCTGCCGCTAACGTCAGCTTATCAAAAGCTTTGTCAGCCTTGTCAATAGCGTTGATTGTCGCTCCATGCGCACCGTTACCCAAGTGCATACCTTTGTAAGCCAAGAACGTTTCTTGATTTTCAATGTGGTATTGGAGCCTGTCGTAAACTTCTCATATACTTCCACACGGATAGCCACTTGGGATGTTTTCTTCACCAAGTCAGCTGCAATCGGTGTGAATGAGGGCAAGTACGAGCCGACAACGAGGTTGGTTGTGTCCAACTTATACGGACCTCTGCGTCTGCGTCCGGTTTCTACGTCGTAGCGTTCTTCCTGCTCAACTTCCGGTTCAAGATTATACTTAAATCCTGCTGCCATAAAATCACTGTTTTTGTTGTTCTACAATTTCTTTAGTGTCGTCTGCAATCATTTTCGCAAACGCCTGAGTCTCATTCTCCAGTTCTTTTTTTGCTGTATCTGGAGGAACTACACCCTTAAAGCCGTCATTCGCAAACTCCTGCTTCAAGTCCTTGAAGTATGCGTCCAAGTCCTCATCGTCCTTAATGGCGCATCGTTTGGCGTAGTTTTCGGGAATACCATACTCCTTTGCCTTTGCCAAAATCTGCTGGCTACGTGTTGCTTGAGCCTTTTCTGCTTCAAACTGCGTTAGCTTATCAGAAAGGTTCTTGTTGGAGTCAATTAAAGCTTGCGCCCATGCAGGCACATCGTCTTTATTCTCTTCCGTTTTGGTGGTTGTGGTAGTCTCGATTGGCTTACCGTCTTTAAGGTTATGCCTCTTCTCGTAGTTAGTCACTGCCGTTTTTGAAGCATCCCCGGCACGGAAATCACCATAGGAATTAAGCACGTCCGAAAAGCTGATACCCTCAATAATAGAGTTTACCTTTGTCTCGTCCGTTACACCCTCTGCCTTTTTAGTAGCGATTCGGGTTAAGATAGCAGTGTCCACCCCAGCGAATTTCTGTTGTAGCCCTGCTAAGATTTGTTCTAAGATTGTCATACCGTATGAATTTGATTTATAAATTTCTACGGTAAATTTCGCTATTTATAAAGAGGGTGAGAAATAATCAGATAGGTGATACACGACAATAAAACGATTGTCGTAAAATGGTATAAAAAAAGGCGTGAAACCGAATGAATCACGCCTAAAATATATCACGACAAAAACTTATACTTATACTCCCAACACTATATTTGCATCAATATTTAGCTTCCGGCTTATCTCACGAGCAACTTTCAAGGTTGGTTCACATTTACCAGATATATAATCACTTAATCGTGATGGGCTGACACCAACCAACTTTGCAAGTGATTTTTGATTAAGCCCCATTTCGTACATACGAAGTTTAAGAACATCCACAAGTGTTGGTTCTCCCAATGCAAAATGTTCTTCGGAATAATCAGCAACCAAATTAGAAAGAAGCTCCAATTCTATGCTATTTGGGTCATTCAAAGGAGTATCATCTTTCACTAATGGAAGAAGTTCCTCTACTCTTTTCACCGCCCATTCATATTGGGCTTGATTTTCTATCTTTGTCATAATCCTAAATATTAGCGCAATCTATTTTATCATATTCTTTATGAGTACCAATAAAGCGAATATACACAAACTGAATAGTGAATTTAATCACTACTACCAAACGATAGTTATTGCCTTTGATATTGAAAACATAGTGTTGATTACCTACACTATCAACGCTATTAAACGTTTTCTTAATATCGGCAAAACAGGTCCACTTGCTTCTTTTCACAATGGTAGTCCATTCTTGCAAAGCGACCTTTGAATCGGGATGGTTCTCTGCATATTCTTTTAATGCTTGTTCGGTAAATATTCTCATTGGTTACTCAATTATCGTGTGACAAAAATACATATATAATTCTATAATTCAAAATTATATTCTAATATTTATAATTTAAAAGAGCAAAAAAAATAGCGGCAACTCTTTGAAGCCACCGCTAACTATTTTTCTTATACTAAAACTATAAGTCCCGTAATTTTTCTAACTAAGAGGCGTTTTTCTTTCCCTTATCTCCGATTTGCTCATTCTTTGCTGCTTGTTCCTCTTTGATTTCTGCAAGTTCCTCTTCTACCCTATCAGCATTTCCGGCAAACATGATTCCCTCACGCGTTGACCAGATGCCACCACTGACAGCGGAAACGGCAGTGGTCACCTTATCATTCAAATCATCAATCATATATGGAACCAGTTCTGTTTCTATGTCAATGGTCTGCGATGCCTTGCTAAACTCGGTTGGATTGATAGAGCCTAAAGCGGAAACAATGAAATTTACTCTCCGCTGCAAGAACTCAGCGATAACCTCACCGTGATTTTCTACTGCCATATGTGCACCCATGAACATAAAGCGGAAAGCGGTTCCTGATGCTTTGCCTACCCCCTTCAACGTCTCAAAGGATATTCTTGGAGTGTTTGACATATCATAAGCCATATTAGTGAGTGTTTCTGCTTCAAATTTTACGGTATCTGGCACCTGATTCCATGTTAAATATCGTGCACCAGCCCCCTCTCCTTCCAGTTTTACCATTCTATCCTTTGTCTTACCAGTGAACCCTATCACTTCACCAATTAATTCCAAAATGGGGAAAAAATGATAGTCGATACAATCAGCATAATTGGATAATAGTTTCTCCAACCGGACCCGGAAGGTCTTTATCTTCTTGCAATAAGGTTCAGGACGATAAGCATAGAGAACCGGTAG
>ERZ791624.1035-NODE-1035-length-14781-cov-1.919326_pt1 | contig 14781 bp, 17 predicted proteins | sample MGYA00510058_ERZ791624 | MGnify/ENA primary metagenome ERZ791624 (study PRJEB30046, sample SAMN00715158) | human gut metagenome | study: EMG produced TPA metagenomics assembly of the A metagenome-wide association study of gut microbiota in type 2... | reverse complement strand
GCGGGTGGGCCCCCCCCCCAGCCGCGCCGCCACGGCGCAGAAGCTGGTGACGCCGGAACACATCACCGTTTTAAACCCGTCAGAGCGGATGCGCTCCAGAATATAGTAGGCCGTGGCGTACACGGACACGTCGCCCAGATTGACCATGGCCACGTCCTGCCCGGCCGCCAGCGCCGTTTCGATGGCGGCAGCCGCCGTGCGGTAGCTGTCCTCCCGTACCGCCGCGTCACGCGCCATGGTGAAATCCAACGGCAATATGGTCTTGCCCTGCATATCCACAGCACCGGCGGCGATGTCCAGCGCCAGCATCCGCCCGGACTTCATCCGGGGAGCGGCCACCACGCCGCACTCCGTCAAGACCCGGCACGCCTGCCGGGTCAGCAGCTCCGGGTCGCCGGGACCCACGCTGACGGCGTAAAAAACACCTTGTTTTTCCATGATAGCACTCCTTACGGCACAAATTCCAGGCTGTCGAAGCAGGGGTCGTACTTCCCGTGCTCCATCCGGTACAGCTTTGCGATATACTCGCGGGTGAAAATCTCCTCCGGGGTGCCGATGCGGTCGATGCGGTCGCCCGCCACGCACACCACCGTGTCGGAAATGCGCTCCGCCAGCTCCAGCTCGTGGAGGGACAGCAGCACCGCCAGATTGTTCTCCCGCACCATGCGCTTGAGCACCGTCAAAAGCTCCAGCTTGTAGCGAATATCCAGAAAGCTGGTAGGCTCGTCCAGCACGATGATCTCCGGTTCCTGACACAGCGCCCGGGCCAACAGAATGCGCTGGCGCTGTCCGTCACTGATGGCGGAGAAGGGGCGGTCAGCAAACTCCATGCCGCCTACCTGCTCCAGAGAGCGCTCCACGATGGCCTGATCCTCCGGCTGCAGGATACCCAGCCGCCCGGTATAGGGGTAGCGGCCGCTGCTCACCACGTCCCGGCAGGTCATCAGCTCCGGCTCCATGCGGGCCGTCATCAAAATGGCCATGCGCCGGGCGATCTCATTGCGGCTGTGCTCCTCCATGGCCTTGCCGTCCAGAAACACTGTGCCGGACACCTTGGAGAGCTGGCCGATAATGGTTTTTAAGATGGTGGATTTTCCCGACCCGTTGGGGCCGATGAGCGTCACGATCTTGCCCCGCTGCACATGGAGGGCGACATCTTCAATCAGCGGCTTGCCGTGGTAGCCCACGGCAAGCGCCTTGGTTTCCAGATATGCTGCCATACTCACGCCGCCTTTCTGTGGATCATCATGTAGATGACGATGGGTGCGCCGAATACCGCCGTGACGGAGCTGATGCTCACCTCTGTGGGGGCAAAGGCGGTGCGGGCGACGAGGTCGCAGAACAGGCAGAACACGCCGCCGCCCAGGAAGCAGGCTGGGATCATACACAGCGGCTCCGCCGATTTGAACAGGGACTTCATCAGGTGCGGCACTGCGATGCCAACAAAGGAGATGGGGCCGGCAAAGGCCGTGACGCAGGCGGACAGCACACTGGACAACAGGATCAGCGCCGTCCGGAAGGCCCGCAGGGGGACGCCCATATTCTGGGCATAGACCTCGCCCAACTGGTACGCCCGGATGGGCTTGGAAAGCAGGAAGGTCAGCAGCAGCGTGATGCCGCAGACAACGGCCATAGTCTTTACGTTGTCCCAGCTCATGCCGGAGAAGGAGCCGAGAGACCAGTTGTGCAGATTCACGATGCTGGAATCGTCGGCAAAGGTCACGAGAAAATCCGTCAGTGCCGAGCAGATATAGCCGATCATCACGCCGCAGACCACCAGCAGGCTCATGCGCTTGACCCGCTGGGAGATCAGCAGCACGAAGCCCATGGATACCATAGCTCCCACGAAGGCCGCTGCGATGAGAATGGCGGAGGAGGTGGTCTTGCCACGGCTCAGCAGCACCAGCATGGCCACGCACACCGTCATCTTTGCGCCGGAGGAGATGCCCAGCACGAAGGGGCCTGCGATGGGGTTGTGGAAGAAGGTTTGCAGCAGATAGCCGGACAGGGACAGCGCCCCGCCCAGGATCAGCGCCGACAGGAGCCGGGGCAGACGGATCTTTACGATGATCTGGCTCTGGGTAAAGCCAACATCGCCCCCCAGCAGGATCCGCCATATCTCAGACGCGGAAAGAGAAACGCTTCCCGCGAAGATATTCCAAATCAAAAATGTGAATAAAAGCAGGAGGAGCAGCAAGAAGCCTCCCCAGATGCGAAGTGTTCGGTTTCTCTTCATGCCGCTCCTCCTTATGATGTAAAAAATGCTCACTTCATCCGTGTCAGAAAGTGAAAAGCCGTATCCGGCGCGTCGTTCAACGCATGGTTCACGTCCAGAATGAGATCGCTCAGCTCCAGCGACTCCTGATAGAAGTTTTTGGTCAGGCACCACACATTACCGCTCTTGACGGCCTTGAAGTCGGCCATCAGTGGATCCAGTGCCACCAATTCGTCCAGCGTGTGCAGCTCGCCATCGATGATGCTGTTGTAGATCAGCACATCGGCGTCCACTGCACCGTGGTAGAAGGATTCCATCTGAATGTTGACGGTGGACTGGGCGTTGTCCTCCGCCGATTCATCGAAGGAGACATAGTCTCCGCCTGCGATGGCAACGCACTTCGCCACATAGTCCGTGGACTTGCGGACGTTTACAGCGCCGCTGCTGGTGATGTAGAAAAACGCCACAGTCTTGCCGGTGGGCTGCTGCTCCAGTACGTCCGCCACGCTGTCCATCTTCTCATTAAACAGCGCCTCGGCCTCGTCTCCTTGTCCAGCAGCGCCGCGTACAGCTTGATCCACTCCATCCGGCCCATGGGCTGGGTCTCGTAGCTGGATGTCTCCACCAGCACGGGGATGCCCAGCCGCTCCAGTTGCTCCAGCACCGCCGGAGAGTGATAGATCATGGTGTTTTCCACCGCCAGATCGCAACCCTGTGACAAGATCAGCTCATAATCCGGCTCGGAGTACTTGCCGGCGTATACCAGCGCTCCGCTGTCCATGGCGTCCTTGGCACGTTGGATATACCAGTCCGACTGCTTTTTGCCGCTGAGGGTGATGCACCCGACGGCGTCCAGTTTGTCGAAGTAGTCCATGGCGGCGGCGGCTACCAGATAGATCTGGCCAGCGGCTGGTGCAAAACGGTGACGCCGGCGGGTACGCCCTCCGGTACCGCCGCGCCCTCCGCTACCAGCAGGTACACCCGGTCGTTGTTGATGGTAATGCGCTTGTAGCTCTCTCCGGCATACTCTACGGTAAACTGCTGGGCATAGCGCAGGGGCATGGTACGGTCAAAGACCAACTCATCCCACGATACGGAGACAGTTTGTCCATCTGTTTTGGCAGGGGCGTCTGCCGTGCCGCAGCCACAGAGGGACAGCATCAGCAGCAGCGCCAGTACCGCGGCGGTCAGCCGTTTCACTGGGCTGCCTCCACCACCGTGGTGGAATCAAAGGTCAGGGTGTACTCGATCTCGTGGGGGGTGCTCATAGCGGTGGTGTCGCCGATCACCGTCAGCGGGGTATCCAGCGCCCGCACGGGGATCTCGAAGGTGGAGCCGCCCTCGGTGGTGAGAACGTCATAGCGCTGGCCGTCCACCAGCATATAGTCGTACTTCTGGCTGCTCCACACGATGGTGGCGGTGGCAGCGCCGTTCTCCACCTTCAGGGTGCAGGGGGTCAGCACATGGGACTTACCGGAGCCGCCCTCAAAGCCTACCTCAATGGTGTAAGTGCCGTCCGCCAATGCGATGGCGGCAGCGTCGTCGCCGTCATCCTCCTTCAGAACAGGGTTGGAGACGGAAACCTTGTGGTCATACCACACGCCCTTCTTGCCGATGAGGGCCACGTCGAACTCCTCGTCCAGTGCGGGCACGGGGATATCAAAGCCGTTGACCGTCTCGGTCAGGCCATCGGGATAGGTGACGGTATCCTTGGTGGGCTGCAGCAGCACGGCGCCGTCCTTCTGTGCGTCCTCCTTCAGACCGGGGAACAGGTTGACGATGCTGGTGGAGGCGAGGCTGACGTGGATGGTCATCTGGCCGTCCTTCACGGTCAGCACGCCCTTGCCGTCGCAGGTCTCGTTGGCGTGGAACATACTGCTGTCGGTGTTGAAGTCGGCGGTGTATACGCCGTCCGCCAGAGCGGGCTCGGCGACATCGCCACCGTTGTTGTCATCTGTTTTCTGCTGTCCGCAGCTCGCCAGCAGCGATGCCGTCATCAGCAGTGCCAGCAGACAGGAAAGAAACTTCTTCATTTTTATGTGTCCTCCTTGCTCTGAAAAAAGGCTCCGAGGCGATGGTATACCGCCCCGGAGCCCGTTCAGTCCTTGTTACGCGATGGCGTCGATGGCAGCCTTGGTGTGTGCCACGTAGAGAGCCTGCACGTCCGCGATACGGCCCAGACCGGAGATCTGGCAGTTCACGGTGAGACCGGCGGCCTCAAACATGGTCTTCCAGGAATCCTCGTCCGCACCGGCCATGTCGTTGTTGGCGTGGTCGCCCGCCACGACCATCAGGGGACGCAGCACCACGGTGGTGTAACCGGCTTCCTTGACAGCTGCGATCACGGCCTCGCAGGAGGTATCCTCAGGCTCGCCCTCCACGGTGCCGATGAACACGTTCTCATAGCCCAGCTTGTCCATCTGGGTGGCCATCTGGCTGTAAGTGACCTTCGCCACATGCGCCGTACCGTGACCCATCAGCACATAAGCCACACCGGCCTCCTTGGCGGCGGCGGTGGACTCGTAACCGCTCTCGCTCAGAGCAGCGGCGACGACGGCCTTGGCAACGGCTTCCTTATCGGTGTTGATGACGGTGGCGTCGCTTCCCACCTCACCCAGCATGGGCTCGGCGATCTCAACGGACTCGAACTTGTCACGAACCTTGTCAATGGCGGCGCACATCTCGTCGTACTCAGCACCGTGCATCAGATGGGTGGGCTGCACCACCAGCTGCTTCACGCCGTTGGCGACAGCGCGCTCCAGAGCCTGCTCCATGTTGTCGATCTTCTCGCCGTCACGGGCCTGGATGTGGTTGATGATGATCTGAGCGGTGAAGGCGCGGCGCACGGACCAATCGGGGTTGGCCGCCTGCAGGGCGTCCTCAATGCTCTTGATGTCGGCTACGCGGCTGTCGTTGAAGGAGGTGCCGAAGGACACCACCAGCAGCTCCTTCTCGCCGATCTCGTCCTGGTTGCGGGGATCGTCCTTGGACGCGTCACCGGTGTCCAGACCGAAATAGTCGGGGCTGGCTTCCTCACCTTCCACCAGTGCTTTCTGGGCGTCGGTCAGGGCGTCCCAAGCGGCCTTGGCGGCCTCGCACTGGGCGTCGGTCTCCTCGGTGCGCTCCTGCACGTAGATGGCGTCGATGAGGGCGGCGACCTTATCGGCGGCGGCCTTGTCGGTCTCCTTGGTGTTCACGTCGTTGTTGTCCTTGTTGCCGCAGGCGGTCAGCATGCTCATCAGCATCACAGCCGCCATCAGAAAGGCAAGTGCTTTCTTCATGGTTGATCTACCTCTTTCCAAATATTTGTTCTGAAAGAAATATAAAAGCGGCTGTGTGAAACACAGCCGCCCTCGGAGCTTCTTACTACATATACATCCGTGCGGCGCTCCGCGACGGATCATAAGTTTGTAGGAAAACCAACCCGTTGGCAGCAGGTTTGAGATTCCACACAGAGGCAGGTCTCCTGACTTCGTTCGTCACGGCATTGCCCTTCCCAGTTTCCCAGTGGATTGCAAGGCCGCTCCCGTACACAGTGACTGCATCGTTCCGGATTCGCACCGGATTCTCTATTCTCCGCCTCGCGGCGGCACCTCTGCGATACAATTTTACATTTTTTCAGACATAGCAGATTATAGCATTCCCCGTCGAATTGTCAATGAGGAAAGCGCGGCGTCCCTTTTACCTTTTGTGTTGATGGTAAAAACTCCGTCGATTTCACCAAAAGCGTGCCCCAGATACCTAATTTCCGAGAGGATACCTATTTTTAGGGTATCCTCTTTCCTTTGCCTGCTGTCTTAAAACCAAGCTTACTGATATTCAGAAGAAAATAAGATTTTGAGGATGGTGTTCCATGGAAGATTTATTTGACAGGTTCCAAGCCATAACAGGCATTTCCAGAAGAACAGAAGAGAAGGCAACACATAATAGACAATCAGATATATGGCTTCGCCACTTCTGGAATCGCAGCTACGCTAGTAAGAAGGCAGTTGTATGATGACCCTACACTTGTAAAAAACATCTATTTCACAACTGCAAAGGACATAGTAAAAGAGATACAAGGAGCATTCAGCAATATGAAATTTGAAATCTTATCGGCGGTATGGATACAATCACACGATAGTTCTCCGCTGCAAGCAGGCGGATGAGCAGCGGCGAAAACGCGATGATACCGCCCGCGCAGAGATAGATTGCGTACGGAAGTTTATGCTTCGTTCGCCTCTGAAAAGGTGAAGAAAATGCCTGCTGTCAAGAATGGTTTCAAAATTGAGATTTTTAATGTCCCGACATCGTGATCGTGGAGATGCAGCCCTATTACTTTGCTTTTTAGCTTTCTGTTTGGAATTGCTTTTCAGCCTTCTGCCTGATATAATAATGGCAGCATAACGCGAGAAGCTTATCGATAGGATCGGGTGTATTTATGTGAACGCCAAGACCTGATCGGACAAAGAAAGGGTGGGGAGAATGTTATGTCAGAGATAATGCGGCACATCTGCATTTCGAACATCTACACCCGTGACCGAGTTAGAATGCTTTCTACGATGGGAACGCTTTCATTGCAATTGTGGTCGGAATTCATTGATACTGTTATCTTTTTGAGCTTTGCTTATGGCTGGATACAAATGTTAAGGGAGATATTGATATGGCATTTTTAAATGAAAACGAATGGATACGCCTCAATGAGATCGCATACAATATTTCATTTATCTATACAGTAGAGGAAATGCAGCATGAAATTCTCAACCGATGGCTTCCTTTTTTGATTTCGTATGATAGCGCAATTTTTGCCCGAATCTCTATTGCGGAGAATGGATCCTATCAGTTTCAGGCCCCAGCGGCTTTTCATCTGCCTCAGCAGGCTGTCGATGTCTGGATGCAGGAAAGCCTGAATTCAGATGCTTTTCGCTGGGCGCTGTATACCTGTAAAGGCGGTGCTTTTCGGGAATCTATGCCATCTTCGGATGAACAGGTGAATAGCAGCGGAATCTACCGGAACTTCTATCTGCCCAATCACTTGGCATATTCCGTCGGCCTTTCCATCTCCTTTCGAGAAGAACCGGTCGGCTTATTGAAATTGTACCGGCAAGCTGATAAGCCTCCGTTTAGCGAACGGGATATGTTTGTATTGGAGCAGTTGCACAAGCACTTTGCATACCGTTTAGTATATGAAGCAAAAAAGGGAGACACCCGCTATTTTTACGCAAAAGGATATCATGAAAAGTTGTGCAGCCAGTACGGCTTGACCAGTCGAGAAGGGGAAATGTTAGATTTGGCCGTACACGGGCTGTCCAATGAAGATATCGCTCAAAAAATGAATATCAGTATCCATACGGTAAAAAAACATTTCCACAGCATATATACCAAAATGAATGTGCGTAACCGGGTACAGATGATCCAGAGTTTTCCTGTATCAACCAACAAGATCGATTTTGATGCGCTATAAATAAAACTCAGGAAAAATGTACCGCCTGTATTGGCTAAACTGCATTATCCTTTGGTAGTATATAAAGATTCGTTGGTCTTACATCGGGACACAGAAGGCTTGTCCAAATAATATACAGACTACATAAAATGGAACTGGCGCTGAATTTTAACGCCGGTTCCATTTTGCTATATTTGGGGTACAAAAGTTAGGGGATGCATATGAAACGAAGCGATATTTGGTGGGCAGCTGCTTATGGGTTGTTGGCTGTGTTCACGGTACTCTTTTGCGTCACAGGAGGCTTTGCCAAGGTCAATACAGCGTATCCTTATCTGGCAGGTTTTGCACAATTCGCTGTCTATGCTACGGCGGGTGAGTTGCTCTCCGGACGTCTGTTGGAGGGAACTTGGCAGATCAACCGGGCGACTTGGTTCAAAAGCCTGAGTTGGGGAATAGGAGGCGTCCTTGTCACGCTGGCCTTTACCGTGTTCAGCCAAGGTACCCGGCAAGCCATGGCAGCAGGTCTTCTTCCGGGATATGGAAATGCTCTGGCACAGGCCTTTTTTACCAGCGTTACCAATAATCTGTTTTTTGCTCCTATTCATTCCGCTCTGATGCGAGTATGTGGAAATTATGCTGAAATCCGCTTTTTGGCGGGGCAGCATATCACTCCACGCCAAGCGGTGGACTCTGTAGATTGGGGAGAATTGATCGATTTTACTCTGTTTAAAACGATTCCTCTCTTTTGGATCCCAGTCAATACCGTGGGATTTCTTCTTCCGCAAGAATATCGTATCGTATTTGCAGCGGTGCTTTCCTTGGCATTTGGAATATTGATGACTGTTCTCAAATTAAGGGAACGGAAGAATCGGAGTAGAAAGGAGTTACCTATATGATTCAAATTTCAGATAACACTCAGCAGATCCAACCCTCCAAGATTCGAAAAATGTTCAATAAGGCGCTGGAGTACGATCATGTAATTAGTTTTACACTGGGAGAGCCGGATTTTACTGCCTCGCCGAACGTAGTGGAGGCTGGGTGCAGGGCCATTCGGGAAGGAAAGACCAAGTATTCAGAAAATGCAGGGCTGCTGGCTCTGCGCCAGGCGATTGCAGAGTATCTCCATCGCACAGAGGGACTCTCTTACGATCCCGCAAGCCAAATTGTGGTGACGCCTGGAGCCATGGGAGCCTTGTTTTTGGCGCTGAAAGTGCTGCTGAATCCTGGGGATGAGGTTATCGTCAACGAACCCTGCTGGACTAATTATGTCCAACAGATCCGGATGTGCGGCGGCGTGCCGGTGTCGGTGAAAACCAACGCACAACGGGGATTTGATTTGGATGTATCCGCTATTGCCGAAGCTGTTACCGATAAGACAAAGGCCATTATTCTAAACAGCCCATGCAACCCCACAGGAGCTGTAGCCAGCACTGAAACGCTGCTCCAACTGGCCGAATTGGCCCAGAAGCAGGACTTGGTGATCTTGGCTGATGAGGTGTATAAGCACATCCTCTTTGATGGAAGGACTTATACAAGCTTTGCTGCTCTGCCCGGAATGAAAGAACGGACCCTGGTTATTGATAGCCTTTCCAAAACCTATGCGATGACCGGTTGGCGTATCGGTTATGCTGCCGGACCGGAAAATGTGATCCGGAATATGGTCAAGCTGCAGGAAAATGTCAGTGCTTGTGCGGCCACTCCCTGCCAGGTCGCGGCTATTGAAGCTTTGGAAGGTCCACAAGACCACTTGAAGTATATGGTGGAGCAGTACCGCCTGCGCCGTGACTATGTGATGAAGCGGATATCTGAGATCCCTGGTTTGTCCTGCCATGCTCCGGCTGGGACTTTCTACGCATTTATTGACATCAGTCAACTGGGTATGCCTTGTGAAGAATTTGCCATGAAACTGCTGGAAGAACGGCAGGTGGTAGTGGTACCCGGTACGGCCTTTGGCGAATTTGGCGAGGGATATATCCGTCTGTCCTATGCGACATCCATGCAGTGCCTGGAGCAGGGGCTGCAGGAGCTGGAGGAGTTTGTCAGATCCCATGAGACTGAGGGGGACCCCGCATGAGTATGATCAACGGCACCCGCTTATATGATCATTTGACCCAACTTGGGCGAATCGGTTTTGTGCCGAAAGAAGGAACCACACGATTGCCGTATACCCCTGCCTATGACGAAGGACGAATCTATGTTCAACAGTGCATGGAACAGGCAGGACTTCAGACATCCGTCGATCCTGTAGGGAATCTGATCGGTACGCTTCCTGGTCAGGGAGAGATCATTTGCATTGGATCCCACATCGATACGGTGCCGGGGGGCGGGATTTACGACGGAACCTATGGTGTGTTGTCCGGAATCGAGTGTGTGCAGCGCCTTAAGGAGTTGGGATATCAAAATCGGCATCCCATCCAGGTGATTGCATTTACCGAGGAGGAAGGCAATGTCATTGGCGGAACTTTTGGAAGTAAGGCATTTACCGGCGGAGAGATCGATGAAGCTATGCGGCCAAATCTGGCCCTCCACGGACTTACAATGGAGCAGGTCGGCGCCTGCCGAAGAGATCTGACCCAATATCAGTGTTACTTGGAGTTACATATTGAGCAGGGCGGGGTATTAGAAGCTGAAAGAATGCAAATAGGCGTGGTTGATGGTATTGTGGGCATCGTGCGCTATCGCATGACGGTTTCCGGCTGTGCCAATCATGCAGGCAGCACACCCATGCATCTGCGGGATGACGCGCTGGTGAAAGCCTGCCGGATCATTACCCAGCTTATGGAACGGACTGAGGCCGCTTCGCCGGATATGGTCTGCACTGTAGGAACCCTTCAGGTGTTCCCAGGAGCGGTCAATGTGATTCCGGGCAAGGTGGAGTTTATTGTGGAACTGCGCAACCCAACGATGGAGCCCATGGATCAGGTCATTGACTCCGTGCTGAAAGAGCACCCGGAGCTGGTAGGCGAAGAATATATTCGCCAGTCGCCTACCCAGTGCAGTTCTAAGCTGATAAAGCTGAGCGAAACACTGTGCCGCAACCGCGGTATCCGTTTTCGCAGAATGTTCAGCGGTGCAGGACACGATCTGATGAATTGGGGAAAAGCGGTCCCCTCTATGCTTCTGTTCATTCCCAGCAAAGACGGGATTAGCCACTCTATCCGAGAATACAGCGCTCCTGAGGACTTGTACCAGGGAGCTGAGCTGCTGATGGAGATGGTTCAGGCTTTGGACCAAGAGGAGGGAAAATTGTGAAGATCAAAATCATCAATCCCAATACGACGCAATCCATGACTGAAAGTATAGAAAATTTAGCACGTCGAGTGGCACGCAGCGACACTCAGGTTTGGGCGGTTACTCCGGCATCCGGGCCGGACAGCATCGAATGTTATGTGGATGAGTATTTGGCTGTTCCGGGGGTCCTGAAAGAAGTGATCCGGGGAGACCGAGAGGAAGGCGCCGATGCATTTATCATCGCCTGCTTTGGTGACCCTGGGTTCAGGCAGCCAGAGAGGTCACCTCCAAGCCTGTGCTGGGTATCTGTGAGTCGGCCATTGCTGCTGCCAAATTTATAGCGCCGTACTTTTCTATCGTATCGGTGTTGGATCGGTCCCGCAAGGTTACAGAGGATGTGGTGTCCAACTATGGAGCGGAAAAGTTTTGCCGTTCTATCCGATCCACAGGTTTGAGCGTGCTGGAATTTGGCAGGGACCCCAAGAAGGGATTGGAAGCGTTAGCCTATCAGGGAAAGTTAGCCGTGCAGCAGGACGGCGCCGAATGTATTTTGCTGGGGTGCGCTGGTTTCGTGGACTTTGTTGAGGACCTGTCCGCCCAGCTGGGCGTTCCCGTGTTGGATGGGGTAATGCCAGCAGTTAAATTTGCGGAAGCCATGGTAGATATGGGGCTGCGTACCAGCAAGGTGTCTACTTGGGGCTTCCCAGAGCAGAAGAATATCGTAGGCTTTCCCATGTTTACCAAACAAGAATTGATATTTTAGGAGATGACAGTATGCGTACCTTGATTAAAGGAGGCACAATCGTAACCGCAGAACAAGAGTATGTGGGGGATATCCTGGTGGAGGGCGATGTGATCCGCGCAATGGGGACACATTTGGACGAAGCTGCAGATCTTGTGATAGACGCCAAAGGTAAATATGTGTTTCCGGGAGGCGTAGACCAGCACACCCACTTTTCCGCCCTGTGCAATGTCGGCAACCGTGACACCGCCGGATATGAGACGACCGACTCTGCTATTGTAGGCGGCACGACCACCATTGTGGACTTTGCTCCGCAGGATCCGATCGTGGACTGCTGGATTCCATTGATTATCGAATCAATGTGCGGGCGAAGGATAAGTCTTGTGTGGATTTTGCACTGCATTCCATGGTGACATATATTATGGACAGTATCTTTGATGAGATCGAAGAATTTCCTCGGAGAGGCATTTCCAGCATCAAGATTTTTATGGCCTACAACGGCTCTCCGCTTCATGTAGATGACGGTACTTTCTTCCGTATTCTGGAGAAGAGCCGACAGGTTGGCGCTACGGTATTTGTGCACGCAGAGAATGGAGAGATCCTGAATTTCCTCCGCAGCGAGTGTGTAAAGAAGGGCCAACTGACGCCGCATTACCATTATGTTTCCCGTCCGCCTTTTACTGAGGCGGAGGCGGTGCGCCGGGCTATTTATCTGGCTGGTCAGACCGATACGCCTCTTTATATTGCTCATATGACCTGTCGGGAGGCCATTGCCGAATTACAAAAGGCCAAGGGAACTGGCCAGCGGGTTTCCGGCGAGACTTGCACTCACTATCTGACCACCACTAAGGAAGTTCTGGATAATCCGGATTTCAATGAAGCGGCTAAGTTCGTTTGCTCCCCCGCTTTGCGGGATCGTGAGGACTGCGAGGCTCTTTGGCAGGCATTATCCGACGGACTGCTGACGGCGGTCTCATCCGACCACTGCGGTATAGATGTGGCAGAGCTCAAGCAGGCCGGCAGGAATGATTTTACTCAGATTCCAAACGGTTCCCCCGGCGCCGGCGATCGACTGCATATGGTGTGGACCGAAGGTGTATGCACGGGAAAGCTGACCCGCCAGAAATTTGTAGATGTTATTGCCACTCAGCCGGCAAAAATCAACGGTATCTATCCGAGAAAGGGAACGCTGGCGGTAGGTTCTGACGCAGATGTTGTCATTTTCGATCCCAATTATGAGGGGACAGTTCATCTGGCAGATAATCCTAACGGCGTGGACTACAACCTCTATGAGGGCCGTCGTCAGTCTGGTCGGGTGGAGACGGTTCTGCTGCGAGGCCAGGTTGTGGTGGAGAACGCCAAGTTTGTGGGCCGCTACGGCCAGGGAAAATTCATCCCTGCAAATATGTACGCATCCGGTTACGAAAACCGAAATTAACCAAGTGTGATCCGTAGTTACTCGCGCTGCCAAAACCGAAGATGTTGGGAGCGGTGGGAGGCTGGAAACCGGAGTGCGCAAAACGTTTGGTCTGTTCATGAAAATATACGGTATATCGTATGATCAGTCTCGTTCAAAGCTGATATGCCGTGTCTTGATTTTGCAAGACTTACGTTTTGCGCATCCCTGGACCGAGAAAGTGAGGAGGTGTGATTTGCAGATTCGGATAGGGCCTGTAGTTGCGGAAGCAGAGATTCCATGAAAAAAACCACAGATAATTTATAACAGGAGGCTTGTTATATGGATACTACATATGGAGTGTTGTGTCTCATTCCCCCCATCGTGGCAATCGGATTGGCCCTGTGGACCAAACAGACGATTTTCTCTTTATTCATCGCGGTTTGGTTGGGGTCCACAATGATGAACGGCTTTAACCCTTTGGTTGGTTTTGTCAAAATTATCTCGGACTATATGATCCCCTCTCTCAGCGGAAATGCATCTTTGATCATTTTGGTTACACTCTCCGGCGGTATGATCGCCATGCTCCGTACCACTGGTGCTGCAGAGGCCTTTGCTACCAGGGTGACAAAGGTTATCAATACTGCCAAGAAGGGGCAGATCGTTACTTGCCTAAGCGCCTTCATTTTCAGCTATACGGAGCCCTGCCTCATGCTTGGTACTATCATGCGGCCCGTTACTGACATGGTGCGCATCTCTCGAGCAAAATTGGCTTATATCTTGGATTCCATGGGATGCAATTTAGCTGCGCTTTCTCCCATTAGCAGCTATGGTCCCTTTATCACGGGACTGATTGCCGCAGAGCTGTTGGCAAGCGGCGTTGAGGGCAACGAATGGGGCATCTGGTTGAATATGCTTCCGTTCAATCTGTATGGCGTATTTGCCATGATTTCTGTTTTGATCGTTGCTGCTTTCGGCTTGAACTTTGGCCCTATGTACAAGGAAGAAAAGCGGGCCAGAGAGACCGGAAAGCTGCTGGACGACGGGGTTCAGCCCTTGGTTCCAGAGGTGAAGAATGAACTGCCCGCAGATTATAAGCTTACTATGTGGAACTTTATTATCCCTATTGTTTGCCTGTTTGGTTCTCTCTTTGCCACCATTTTCTGGTCCGGCGATCTGGTTAACAACGGGTTGGTGGGATGCTTCCGCAGTGCCAACATTACACTTGCTATTTGCATCGCCTTTAGGGTGGCGCGCTGGGTGCGGGCATCATGGGTGTAAGCACCAAGCTCTTCAGCGTGACCAAGGCGTCGATACCTTTGTCAACGGTATGGCCGAACTGATCTCGGTTCCCTTTATTCTGGTGTGCGCATGGTCCTTGGGCTCTATCGTCAAGGGTATGGGGACCAGCGAGTTCCTGATCCATATTGTGGAGCATTACCTGACTCCCGGCATGGTTCCGGCTTTGGTATTCCTGTTTGGCGCACTCATTTCGTTTTCGACCGGTTCCTCTTGGGGCGTGTGGTCTATTATGATGCCCATTGCTTTCCCGATGGCCGTCGCCTTTGATATTTCCATTCCGTTTGTTGTTGGCGCCGTGATTGGCGGTGGCCTGTTCGGCGACCAGTGCTCCCCTATCTCCGATACGACTGTGCTCCTTCTACCGGTGCTTCCTGCAACCATATCGTCCATGTTATGACGCAGATCCCCTACGGAATTACGGTTGGTATTTCGGCATTCGTGGGATTCCTTTTTGGCGGACTGACCGGACAGTA
>ERZ791624.1029-NODE-1029-length-14814-cov-1.813538_pt1 | contig 14814 bp, 8 predicted proteins | sample MGYA00510058_ERZ791624 | MGnify/ENA primary metagenome ERZ791624 (study PRJEB30046, sample SAMN00715158) | human gut metagenome | study: EMG produced TPA metagenomics assembly of the A metagenome-wide association study of gut microbiota in type 2... | reverse complement strand
TGTCTATCCTCATCGCCACCGCCTTGGCATTGTAATAAGGGTGGGCATCCAGCGTCATCATGAAACTGTTGTGCAGCGAAGGCTCGTTCGACATGGCAGAGGAAGCCTCGACGGAAGCAACCTGGGCGCCGATGGTGAGCGATGCCTTGACCACGGCTTGGTAGATGGGGTGGATCTGTTGGTAGGCGATGCGATAGAGCTGCTCCGCCTCAGGCTCGGAAGTAGGCAAATTGTCGTTCTGGTTGGTGAATTTTACCAGCACGATGACGCTCTTTCCGTCTGCACTTTCCAGTGCGGCAAAGGTGGAGGGCAGGATGGCGACCGAACGCTTCACGCCTTCCGTGCCGTCGGGGTCGGTGATGTTGTTGAACTTGAGGAGCAGGATGCCGTTACAAGCCTTCATCTTCAGGTTGCTGTTCTCGTCCTTCGCAAACTCGGCGGCAGGATAGATGTGCATCCATGTAGGCATGTCCTTGTAGAAACGGTAGTCTTCGTCGATGTAGGCGGCGTAGTCTCTGAATCGGGTTACGCTCTGCTTGCTGTCGTCCTTAGCGATGCGCTCCAGTAGTTTCTCCATCGTCTTTGTGCTGACGAGGAGTTGCTTCTTATTGTCGTTGTGTACGATTGTAATCTTCATATGTTTTTTTTGAAAGCTTGTTGGAAAATGAAAGTATAGTGCCCAAAAGTGGGCTTCCGGTTTGGGCATTTGTTGCCCACTTTGTTGGCAGTGTGTGCCCGAGGCTTGTTCAGTCGATGCCCGAGGCTTGTTCTGTCGATGCCCGTCCGTCGGTCCGTAAGGGAACATGTGGTGGGCACGGAGAAACCATGGGTGGCAGGATTCTTCATCATATACTCGTGAAGTCGATTTCCTCGGCGAAGTACTCGAAATCCACATCCTTGTAACCGAAGCGAGCGAAGAGTTGCTTGATGTGTTCCTCTGTTCGGGCACGAGTTTCAGTTGTCCCAGTTTATATCGGTAGTACTGTCCCTTGCTGCCGAGGTAGCTTCTCATCTCGGAGCGGAGCAGGGGAGCGTCCTTCAACTTCACCTCGGCAAAGAGCTTGTCGAATCCCCAGGCCATTTTCACGATACGCAGTGGGGCGAAGAACTCGCATTTTCCGTCTTTCAAGGCATTGGGGAAGATGGCATGGCCCCGCTTGGTGTCGTCGTTCTTGTAGAGCGAGGCGAGATAGTGGATACAGTTGTTTTTCATCGGACAAAGTTCGGTGAAGCAGTAGGTGATGATGCCTGGCACCTCGCCATACTCAAAAGCTTTTCTCAGCAGTTCTTTTTCGTCCATGTGTTATTGGGTATTAAGTTAATAATTGATTATCTTAATAACGTGGAAATGGCAAAATGTTGCATCGAAAATGATATTTTTTTCCAAAAAATGCGACTTTTATGATACTTCTATGATACTTTTATGATACTTCTCATCATATTTCATGAAAAGTCTCATTGCCGGCAACTGCTAATATATCAATTAGATATAACGGTGTTGAACATCAAAAATGATACTTTGATACTTTTTTATAAAAAATAAACTATACGTACGTGTGAGCACGAACCATAATTAATTATGGATGGTCGCAAATTAGTCTAAACAAACCTAACGATTTGATAGCCAGTGTTATATAGGGATTGTCGTTTAATTCCGAGAATTCAATATCAATCCCTAAATATCGACTCTATTTTTTTGTATGTCAAGTTGTCATTTCTTTTTTATTTCTGAAGTCTTTGGGTGAGCAGTTATGTTTACGTGTAAACTCTCGATAGAAGAAAGCTCGATTGCGAAAGCCACATTTAGTGATAATTTCTGAAATGGTTTGATTGCTGGATTTCAGCATTTTCTCAGCTTGCTGCATTCTGTAGTTGGTGATAAAATCGTTAGGAGTTGTATTAATCAGCATTTTCAGTTTGCGATATAGTTGAGTGCGGCTTACCAATAAGTCTTTTGCCAATTTGTCGAGCGAATAATCTTCATCTTCATAATGAGCTTTGAGTACATCTATGGCGTCTTGCAAGAATTTTTTGTCGTTTTCAGAAAATTCCTTAGAGTCGTATTTCTGTATGTAGGCAGCAGATGTTTCTGAAAATTCTAACATACGTTGCATCTCAGCTAAAGTGCGGTCGGTGATAGCTTTGAGATAGTCTGTACGGAAAGGCTTTTCGATGATAGCATTTGCTCCTCTCTGAATGATATCAACATGAGTGTCTTTTTCACTCTCTGTTGAAACGAAGATGAGAGGAATGTTTTTTGAATCTTTGTTTGTTTGCAGTTGGTCTATAAAGTCATAGTTGTTATTAGCAGGATCATAGATAATAATGTCTATCGTGTTGGCTTCAAACATTTTTTGAGCATCATCCTCGTTATCAATGTGCAAGATGTTATATTGTAGTTGTAAGGTATCGGTCATGAGTCGTTGCATAGTTTCGTCCTTTTCGATAATCAGTACCGTTTTGTCTTTGTGGTTAATGATTTGAGTGAGCGAGTCTGTTACGAGATGCTCTTCTTTCTTCTTTTCAGACAGTTTGAGTTTTGGTATTACAAGCGTACAACTGGTAGAAGTCTCGCAGATTTTTTCTATCTTTAAGTGTCCATTGATTCGTTGTAATAAATCGTTGCAAACTGTTAAACTGATGACATTGTCGTTTTTGCCATCAGAGAGTTTGTTCTCGAAATTTTCTAATGCTTTATAGCGATTGAAGATGATGTTCAGTTCTTTTTCTGTGGGTGAAATGCCATTGTATGTGTATGTGATATTCCAGCATGCTTCCTCCCAATGATGTGTGACCTCTACGGAACTATCATTGAATGTATTAGCTATGATGTAGCTTAATAAGTTATGTAAAGCCTTGGTGAGGAGGTTTTTATCTGTAATGGTGTTGGCGATGTTATAGCGGTTGGCTATAATCAGATTAAGTTTTTTGTTGTTGATATCTGTTGAGAAATCATCGAAAGCATATTTGATAGAATCCATCAAATCAATTTCTTCTGTAATAATTTCGGTGTCGTTAGTTTCTGCCTTCTTGATGTCAGCCAGTTGTCGAATTTGTCGATTCATTTGCTGTATATTCGCATCAATACGATTGACATATTTGAGGCTATCTTTTCCTTCTTCAGATATTTTTAGTTTGGAAATGTCGGCATAGATTTGCGTCATATTGTTGGTAAATTTACGTGCTACGTTGCCAAAGAAACGCAATTTGGCTTGATGGATATCCTCACGGCTTTGCAACTTACGATGTTCCATCTCTGCCTCGTGGCGTATCTCCATGTGTACTTTTTTGATATGGAAAATGTATCTTATAATAAGGAAAATGACAATTGCGTACAAAAGGATAGTCCACCATCTTGCCCACAGGGGAAAAGTTACCTGTATGGGAATATCGAGCGTTTGGTTTGCCCAAATATGAGTAGAGTTACTTTGTCTTACGTGTAGCGTGTAATGTCCTGGAAAAAGTTTACTGAGAATAATTTTCTTGCTTTCTCCAACTTGTGTCCAAGATATATCCTTGTTTTGGAACCATCCATCGCGCTCTAACGAATATGATAAATCGCAGCGGTCGTTGTCTATATAGTCGAGGACGGAAAACGAAATCTCTATTGTATGCGTCTTGTTGTCGACCACAATATCCTTGCCAGGAAAGAATTTTTTTTCTTGGTCTACATAAATTTGATAGAGTAAAAGTTTAGGCATAAAAACATCCTTCTCCATCTGTAAGGGTGAAATAATACTGATGCCATTTGTTCCACCAAAGAAGATTCTATTCTTGTTTAAGCCAGAAAAACTTGCTCCATCCGAAAACTCGTTACCTTGTAAACCGTCTCGATAATAAAAGTTGATAGCATTTTGGGTTTCTGGGTTCAGGTGTATAATGCCATTGCTTGTACTAATCCAAATGTTGTGAAATATATCTTCTTCGATACCATGTATGTTAGCATTGTCTAAATGGACGCTTGGTTTGAGTCGTTTAAAAACGACATGGTCGTTGTTGGCCTCTATGTAGTTTAGTCCTTGGGTTGTTCCAATCCATAGTCGTCCCTTGTGATCTTTCAGTAGGGTGATGATGTCATCACAGATTGGAGAATTGTTTTCGTGTGAATTGTTACGATAGGTGTTTATTTTTCCATTTACCTTATTGAGACGGCTCAGGCCTCCTCCTCGAGTGCCTATCCAAAGATAACGACCATCGTTTACAAGGCTATATACAATGTTGCTCTCAAGAGAGTTTCTACCTTGTGACAAACCATATTTGTTGATGCGTAGAACCAGGTTATCTTTGATGGTAAGTTTGAGTAAACCATTACCACTTGTTCCTACGTATAGAGTGCTATCGTTTTCTTGAAGTATGGAGTAGACAGAATAAACGGCCTTTTCGTCTTTTGGGTTTTTGAAAATCATTTTTTGCAATTTTCTATTTTCAATGAATGGCAGTCCATTTCCGTCAGTACCGATAAAAAGTTTGCCATCAATTCCTTTACAGAGAGAAAAAACGGCATTGTAGCTTCTTCCTGGTCCTAAGTCGTAATTGTGGGTGTTCACCATGCTGTCTTCGCTTACCATTTGATAACGTGACAAACCATTTCCTTTACTTCCTATCCATACCGTCTTATCTTCTTGGAGTATTGCACGAATAGGAGATTCTATATTGGTAAGCTTGGGAGAGTGGATGAAACGTGAATTTTCGAAGAATTGATAGATGCCCTTTCCGTCTGTTCCTGCCCATAGAATGTTCTGTGTACCTTTATGTATAGAAAATACAGCATAGCCTTTTAGGAGGGATGTGCGTTTTCCATTCTCCAAAACATAGCAACCGTGGTCTGTACCTATATATATAGTTTGCTGTGACTTACTGATGCAAAGTATTTTCTCATTAAAGTTTAATTGGGTGTTTTGTAGCTCTCCTTGGTTGTTTATGTGGAGTAGTTTTTCTTTTGTCTGAACAAAGATATGGCCTTTTCCTCCACGTAGTAGTGAAATGGTGTGTGGTGGTATGGTATGGGTTTTTATTACTTTTAGACTATTTCCTTCCAGTTTGTAACAAGTAAGTTGCTTGTTGTTGGCTACCCAAAGTCTGTTATTAGCGTCAAAACTGAGAAATTCTATGTCTCCTTTGGGAATATAGGGGACATGTAAGGGCATAAAACTATGGGATGCCTTTGAATACAAATATATTTTTCCTGTATTATAGTTTGCAACAATATGCCCTTTTCTGTCAATAGTACATTTAAAAGCTTTTTCGCCATAATGTAGTTGTACAGGGCTGTCTAATAGAAAACGAGTAGATTCACCGTTTGCTTTGTTGAAACGGCTAATGCCACCGTCTGTTGTTATCCATAGGTGTAGACTGTCCTCCTCCTGTATGTCTCTAATGACAGGATGGGGGAGAGTTGTAGATTCTTTGGTCTTTGACAGATATTGTTCGAACTTATGACCATCATATCTGTTGAGGCCATCCCATGTTCCAAACCACATAATGCCTTGAGAGTCTTGGAAAATAACGTTGACAGAACTATTACTCATACCATTGTTGTTGTCTATATGTATAGACTCTATCTTATGGTTTTGGCATATTCCGATAGCGCTTATAATTAATAACACAACGGAAATAGTATATACATTTATAATCCTTTTCATGTCTTGATTGTTGTTGATGATGCAAAGTTAAGAATAAATAGTGAATAAAATGCAAGAAAAGCCGAATTTTCTCGTCTATTATGTATATGTACGTTCAAAATATATCTATATGGGTTAAAAAGTTTCAGTGGTATTCCTGTATACAACTTTGCAAAGGCAATATACTGCCATTTTCAACAAAGAATATAAATTTGCAGTGCAATTGAAACTTTTTTAAAATATAAAACAATGGACATAACTAAAAGAAACAACCTGAATCCGATTTTGAAGCCATGTGATTTCGTTCCTGCCATTGAAGGTATGGAAATTGCATGTTTACTAAATCCTGGAGTATTTATGATGGATGGCCGTGTAGGTCTTGTTATACGTGTAGCTGAGCGTCCGAAACAGATAGATGGGAAAATATCTTTCCCTATTTATACAGATGAAGGATTTAAAGTCTTAGAATTTGACAAGAACGACCCCGATTTGGATGCTTCAGATCCTCGAGTTATCAAATATAAAGGTCAGAATTATCTGACAACACTTTCTTATCTTCGCTTAGCATTTAGTGAAGACGGAGTACATTTTCATGAAGATGTAGCTTATCCTCCTATATTTGGTAGTCGTCCTTCTGAATCGTTTGGTATCGAAGATTGTCGCGTGGCAACGATGGAAGATGGATATTTCCTAACATTTACCGAAGTATCACCAGTAGCAGTAGGTGTTGGTATGCTCGAAACGCAAGATTTCAAAAGTTTCCGACATCATGGTATGATATTCCCCCCTCATAATAAGGATTGTGCTTTGTTCGAAGAGAAAATAGGTGATAAATATTATGCTTTCCATCGTCCAAGTAGTCCTGAACTGGGTGGCAATTATATGTGGATAGCAGAGTCGCCAGATCGCGTACATTGGGGTAACCATGTATGTATAGCAACAACCCGTAACGGCCATTTTGATAGCGCTCGTTTAGGTGCAGGAGCTCCTCCAATCAAGACTAGTGAGGGTTGGCTTGAGATATATCACGGAGCTACAGCCGAAAATAGATATTGTTTAGGTGCTATGCTTCTCGATCTGAACGATCCAACTCGAGTCCTTGCTCGTTCAGAGCAGCCTATCATGGAGCCTATTGCAACTTATGAGCAGACAGGCTTCTTTGGGAATGTAGTATTTAGTAATGGTCAGATTGTAGATGGTGATACCATTCATCTTTATTATGGTGCGAGCGATGAAGTGATATGTCTCGCTGATTTGTCAATTCAAAAAGTGTTGAATAGCTTAAAATTTTAAGTAGATGAAAGGAATATTGAACGAAATTCGTTTCTTCAAGTCGCATGAGCATAATATGAAGGTGCTTCTACTGACGAACATGATTTATGGTTTTGTGCTTCCAGTAGTAGAAATCTTTGCTGGTGCTTATGTTATGCGAGATACTAATGATCCCGCAATGGTGGCCTATTATCAGCTTGCCATGTATGTAGGTGTAGTATTTACATCTATGGTCAATGGTTTCTTTTTGAAATTCTTAAACGTAAAGACACTTTATTCGGCTGGTATTTTGGTGAGTGGTGTCTCTTTGGCAGGAATGATGAATATACAAGGATTGGGGCTCGTCGGTTTAGGGCTGGCAGGATTTAGCCTGGGAGCAGCATCCGGTTTTTTCTGGACAAATAGATATCTTTTAGCTCTGTATAACACCAATGATGAAAATCGAAATTATTATTTTGGTTTAGAGTCATTTTTCTTTTCTGTAGCATCCATCACTGTGCCTTTGATTATCGGTGCATTTATAGGAGGAATGAGTGGAGTCGAGATCCTTGGCTTCTTGTTTGATGTAAGCATGAGTTATAAAGTTGTGACAATAGGTGTGTTTTTTCTGACATTATTGGCATGTGCTGTTTTGTGGAAAGGACAGTTTGTGATGCCTAAGGAGATAAAGTTCTTGCATATACACTTTCATGTACTTTGGCGCAAAATGTTACTTTTAGCCAGTTTGAAAGGTATGGTACAAGGATTTTTAGTTACAGCTCCAGCTATTTTAGTAATGAAGTTTGTTGGCGATGAAGGGGCCCTCGGTCTCATTCAAGGTATCAGTGGCGCGATAACAGCCATTATGGTATATGTGTTAGGTCGTATAGCTCGTCCACAAGATCGTAAGTGGATATTCTTTGGTAGTGTATGGGTGTTTTTTATCGGAACATTGGCTAATGGTATTTTGTTTTCGGCAGTAGGTGTCATCATGTTTGTACTCTGTAAAGTCATATTTCAGCCATTGTTCGATCTGGCTTATTTCCCTGTTATGATGCGTACAATAGATGTTGTAGCTAAGTTGGAAAACAGAAATGAGTATACCTATATCATGAGTCACGAGGTTGGTTTGTTTATAGGTCGATCCTCTGGTTTGTTACTTTTTATTGCATTAGCTTACTGTATCTCTGAAGATTTTGCTCTGAAGTATGCTTTAGTAATAGTGTCAGCGTTGCAGATCTTAGCCTATCCTCTATCCAACAATATAACAAAACAATCAAATCTATTAGCTAAACAAAATGATTATGAAGAAAAATAAAATGATGATTAGTGTCATCTTGTCAACCTTGTTTTTTACAACACCAGTTGCTGCCCAAAATAGTCGCAATGCGGTGAAGCAAGTGAATATAAATCGTATAGTATCTATGCCTGATATGCCAGAAACTTACGAAATGATTAACTGGCGAGAAAAGGCTAAATCGTTTGATGCCTATGTCTTTGATTGGAATAACCAAGGTGAATTGGGACCTCTGATTTGGAAGGATAACGCACGTCGTAATATAGACCAAGAGACCTTTGGTCTTTACACTGCACTTGGTGATGTGCGCCAAGGTCCTTTGCACAATGGGGGCGAGTTTCATGAATCACTAAACTCTTTGGCTGCTATTTTAGGAGCAGGCTTGGTTGGTATCGATAAGACTCACCAAGATGGTTATAACTATGTGAAAATGGTGCAGAACTTTTATAATTGTGCTAATGGTTGGAATATAGTGATGAATAATACAAATCCACGAGTAGCTGATTTAGGAGGCGGTTATGGCCGTGATTGGTGGTATGATGTGTTGCCCAATGCGTTGTATTATGCGGTTAGCGATGTTTTTCCTCATGTTGATGGCTCAGAAAAGATTCTGCGTAGTATAGCAGAACAATTTACTAAAGCAGACTCTGTTTTAGCTGGTAATTACGATTATTCCTATTTCGACTATGGAAAGATGAGAGGAGGTCGTAGTCATATCCCATATCAGCAAGATGCTGCAGGTGGACATGCTTATGTGTTGCTATGTGCCTATAAGAAATTTGGGGATAAGCGTTATCTGCAGCATGCTAAGAGTGCAACAGAGGCATTGCTCTCACAAAAGGAAAGTCGCTTCTATGAGGCGTTGCTTCCATTGGGATGTTATACAGCGGCTTATCTGAATGCAACTGAAGGAAAAAAGTATGATGTGCACAAACTCCTTGACTGGGTGTTTGATGGATGTCAGAGTCCAACAGGACGTACAGGTTGGGGTATTATCGTAGGAAAATGGGGGGATTATGATGTAAGTGGCTTACAAGGCAGCATTACGGATGGTGGCGGATATGCTTTTTTGATGAATAGTATTAAGCCAGCATGGCCTTTTGTTCCTATGGTAAAATACGCTCCAGAGTATGCTGCTGCTATAGGAAAATGGATGCTCAATAATGCCAGTGCATGTCGATTGTTCTTCCCACAAAACATCGATACCAAGCATCAGTGGGCTCCTGAATATCGTGATTTGACAGAAAACAATATTGCATACGAAGGTTTGCGCAAGGCTGATGACTATGGCAAGTACTCACTACTGGGTAAAAGTCCTGTTGCTATCGGTGATGGACCTAAGTGGATTGCTGGTAATCCAACAACCTCCATGCTGAGTGTTTACAGTACATCGCCAGTAGGTATCTTAGGAGCTATTGTCGATACGACAGATGTTAAAGGAATATTGCGCTTAGATTGCAATGCAACAGATTTCTATAGCCAGCGTAACTATCCTGCCTATTTGTATTACAATCCCTATGAAGATGCTCAACAGGTTACTTATGTTTCGTCTCGTAAGAGTTTTGACCTTTATGATATAGTAGCAAAAGAGTATGTTGCAAGAAACATGCATAGTGGTCAGAAAATAAGTATATCAGCTAAGTCGGCACGTGTTATTTACGAGCTTCCTGCTAAAACGCGTCTCAAAATAAAAAATGGGAAAATTTTAGCAAATCATCAAATCATTTCATATAATTAAAAACGTAAATCTATGAAGAAGCATTTTTTGTCAGTATTAATTGCCATGGCAGTTTCTACTTCTGCCTTTGCGCAGCAAGAAAAAACAATTACGGGTACGGTTTATGATCGTAATACCGGAGAACCACTCATAGGTGTCACCATAATGGAGTGTGGTACCCATAATGGCACTGTGACGGACTTGGATGGTAAGTATCGTCTTAAGGTAAAGTCAAACCAGATTAATGTATCTTATGTGGGATATACTTCCACGACGATGAAAACTCTTAAGGATGGTAATTATGATATTCGATTGGATACCGATAATGCCTTGAATGAGATAGTTGTCGTAGGTTATGGTACACAGCGAAAGAGTGACCTTACTGGAGCTTTGTCTTCTATAAGTGAGAAGGATATAAAGAATTATGCCACCTCCAACGTTTCTAACCTCTTGGCTGGTAAGGCAGCTGGTGTATTCGTAAGTACAAGTAGTGGTCAGCCTGGTTCTGACGCTGTGGTTCGTGTTCGTGGTTTGGGAACGGTCAATGATAATAATCCCCTCTATGTTGTGGATGGTCAGTTTATGGATAATATCAGCAATCTGAATCCTGCAGATATTGAGCGTATGGAGGTGTTGAAAGACGCATCTGCTTGTGCTATCTATGGTTCTCGTGGCTCTAATGGTGTTATCTTGGTAACAACCAAGAGTGGTATTAATGGGCAGACAGTAGTAACCCTTGACGCCTCTGTGGGTGTGAGAAGTAGCTATAAGGCCCTCGATATGATGAATAGTGACCAGTACTACGATTTTATCACGACGGCATATGGTGATAATTCTGCCTTTGATAAAGTGAAGTTTACTAATCAGTATAAAAAAGGTTATAGTACTGACTGGTGGAAAGAGTGTACCCGTAATGCGTTCAATCAAAACTATAATCTGAGCGTTCGCACAGGTAATGAAAAGTCACGTACAGCACTTAGCTTAGGATTCGTCAACGAAGAAGGAACTATTATCGAGACTGGTTTCCGTCGTCTGAATGCTCGTTTGAATCAGGAGTACGATCTCAATAAATATGTAACATTGGGAGGTACTATCAATATAGCAAGCATGCGCAAGAGAGATACCAGTGCATTACCTTCTTTCGAATTTATTCAGAAGGCCGACCCATTTACACCTGTTATCAATCCATTGGTGGATCCATCTTCTGAGAACTATGAATATAACAAATGGGCTCCTACCGAGTGGTCTTTCGACCCTAACCCAGTGTCTATATTAAAGTTGAACGATCGTCATAATGATTTATTCAATGTGTTTGGAAATGCCTTTGCTAAGATTAATTTCTCAAAGGATTTCTCATATCGTTTGCAGTTTAGCTTTGAGCGTAATCAAGACACATTCAAGAGTTTTAAGCCTATTTATACAGCAACCTTCTCTGATGATATGTTAGGTAATCGTGAAAGCAAGTACAATACGCAAACAGAATTGATAAACAACACTTCTACCACATTTAATTATTTAGTAGAGCAGCGTTTGAACTATAATAAGACTATTGGAAAGCATCATCTTGATGCTATGGTAGCTATGACTTATGAGAAGAATTGTTCAGAGGGTATCAATGCCTTCAAGCGCAATGCTTTGGGTAATGAAGAAATATATCGTATACTCAGCGCTCAGACCTCTGGCGACCAGACTTCAGGTGACAAGATAACAACCTCTATGCTTTCTTATTTGGGACGTGTTAATTACTCTTATGACAATCGATACTTAGCTACCGTAAGTTTCCGTGCCGATGGTTCTTCTCGTTTCGCAAAGAACAATCGTTGGGGATATTTTCCATCATTGTCTTTGGGATGGAGAATCAGTAATGAGAAATTCTTCCAGGATTCTTCTCTTGGCAAGGTATTTGACAACTTGAAGTTGCGCGCAGGTTGGGGACAGAATGGTAATCAACGTATTGATGCTACAGCTCCTCTCACCCTTATTGGTACTAATAAGGAAGCTCAATGGTGGTTTGGTTCTGGCTTCAGTCAGGGATACGTACCTACTTATCAAGGTAATCAGGATATCAAGTGGGAGACAAGTACTCAGACCAACGTTGGTATTGACCTCACACTTTTGCGCAATTCTCTCGATTTGAGCATGGACTTCTATGTGAAGAAGACTTCTGATATGTTGCTTCAGATGCCTATTCCTTCTTTCGGCGCTTATCCTAATAGTCCTTTCTTCAATGCTGGCGACCTGAAGAATACAGGTTTTGAGTTTGTGGCTAATTATCATAACCACGTAGGAGATTTCAACTATCATGCAGGACTTAACTTTTCAACCTATAAGACTAAGGTGACTAAGCTGTCTTCTGAATATCTTACAGGTGCAGTAAGTCGCACTTATGAAGGAGGTCCTATCGGTCGTTTCTATGGTTTCAAGCAGTTGGGTATCTTCCAAAATCAAGCAGAAATAGATAACTATGTGGATAAGGATGGAAATAAGATTCAGCCTAATGCACATCCTGGTGACTTCAAATTTGCTAAGCTCACAGAGTCTGGAGCTCTCAATGATGATGACCGTCAGTTTATAGGAGATCCTAATCCTGATGTTATTTATGGCTTCAATTTGGGTTTCGAATACAAGGGCTTTGACTTGAATATGGCATTCCAAGGAACATTGGGAAATGATATCTACAATGCTTCACGAGGCACTTTAGCTGTAGTAGGTTATCAGAATGCTTTGGCTGATGCTTATACCAAGGCTTGGAGACAGGAAGGTGATAAGGCAGAGTTCCCACGCATAACAACAAATAATGACAACAACAATTATCGTGTGTCTTCTTTTATGGTAGAGGATGGTTCTTATCTTCGTTTGCAGAATGTGCAATTGGGATATACGGTGCCTTCTAAGTTAATGGCTAAGTTACGTTATATCACAAGTTGCCGTTTCTATGTATCTGCACAAAACTTGTTTACGATTACAGGCTATAGTGGTCTTGATCCAGACTTGGGAGCTACAAATCCTCTCAACATGGGTTATGATTCTACACGTTATCCTTCTTCACGAACCTTCATGTTTGGTGTTAATTTACAGTTCTAAATCATTTAAACGACATACTATTATGAAAAAAATATTGTTAAGTTTTATGTCTCTTGCCTTAGTATTAACTTTAGGCAGTTGTGATCTTGATGAACCCAACTATGGTAAAACAACCAGTGATAATTTCTATAAGAAGCAAAGTGATATAATGAAGCTCTTACAGGTGCTTATCTGCAGTTGCGTAATACTTGGAATGAGTATGCTCTGAACTTCTATTTTGTGGGTGACTGTTCTACTGATGATGCTCTCAAAGGTAGTAGCGACGGCGACCGTGCAGAAGTTATGGAACTTTCTAATTTCACGGTATATACAACAAACGGAGAAGTGGGACGCCGTTGGGAAATCCTTTATCGTCTCATTAACCGTTGTAATGATGTTATTGCCAATGCTCCTACAGCTCAGGGTGACAAGGAATTACTAGCCCGTTATGAAAAGGAGGCAAAGGCCTTGCGTGCATTTGGTTATTATAGCCTTGTTACTACATTCGGAGGAGTGCCTCTTATCACAGCACCTATGCAGCCTGCTGAAATTTTGAAGATTCCTCGTGCTTCTGCAGATGCAGTTTATACTCAGATTATTTCTGATTTGACGGATGCTTCTACCCTTCCAGCAAAGGGCGAATATGAGGCGAGCGAGCAATATCACGTAACTCGTGGATTTGCCAAGACCATGCTTGCTAAGACTTATATGTTCCGTGGCGACTTTGATAATGCCGAGAAAGTACTTCGTGATATCGTAGAAGTGGATAAGGATTACGATCTTTTGCCCGACTATGGTATGAATTGGCGTCCTCAGTATGAAAACAGCATTGAGTCAATTTTCGAGTTGCCTAATAAAGTGTACGATAAGTCGATTGCTACAGGTACCAATGTGCCTCATTTCTTTACTTCTCGCGATGTTCCTGGTTATCAGGGTTATGGATTCCATGTTCCTACTACTGATCTTTTTGAAGCCTATGATGTAGATGATCCACGTCAGACCTACGTGTTCACTCGTACTGGTGACCGTTATATAGGTGATGAGCAAGCTCAGGATAACCATCAGAGTGCTACAGGTTTCCACGACTACAAGATGACAGTGCTAAGGCTGAAAAACAAGGTACGGATGTATGGATGATTTCTTACAATATCCGTCTGATTCGTTATTCAGATGTTCTCTTGCTCTATGCTGAGGCCCTCAACGAAATGAACAAACCAGTTGAGGCTAAAAAATATTTGAATAAGGTAAGAAAACGTGCTCGTGAAACCAATCCTCTTGATCCACGTAAGGATATGCAGGCATACGTACCAGCAACCACTTCCAGCACTTTGCCAGACATCACAACGACCAACAAGGATGAACTTAGAGAAATAATCTGGCATGAGCTCGTGTAGAGTTAGCTATGGAAGGATGGAGGCGCGACGACTTGATGCGCCAGCATCGTTTTGGTGAGGTAATGCGTGCTTATGCCAATAAGTATAATGTGCAGAAGGGTCGCAATTTTGACGATGAGCGTGATTACCTCTTGCCAATTCCTCAAGGTGAGCGTGATAAGAGTAACAATATCCTTACACAGAATCCAAAATACTAAGAAAGTAGATATTAATAATAGGTATATAAAGGGATAACAAATTCAAGTTTTCCCCCAAGAGGCTCACGAAAACTCTTGGGGGATTTGATATGTTAGAGAGTTAGGAATCAGAAAACAGATACATTCCAATTCTTTCCAATGTTTGCAAAATTGGAAAGAATTGGAATGATTGCTTCTGTGGTTTAAAGATTTCTCAAAGGCAGTAGCGATGGCATATATAAAAGTTTTGAGGTTGTATTCTAAAATTAATCTTTCAGGCAGCCGATAGGCACCA
>ERZ791624.1028-NODE-1028-length-14815-cov-2.935908_pt1 | contig 14815 bp, 16 predicted proteins | sample MGYA00510058_ERZ791624 | MGnify/ENA primary metagenome ERZ791624 (study PRJEB30046, sample SAMN00715158) | human gut metagenome | study: EMG produced TPA metagenomics assembly of the A metagenome-wide association study of gut microbiota in type 2... | reverse complement strand
CCCCGTCGAAACCAGTACATCCCCAAATTGGAATATATCGGTGAAAGAGCCGATACGCTACAATGATATTTTACTATGCTTTAGTCAAAAAGTCAAATCACTGTGCATGAAGAATTTGTGAATTCACCCGTCTATCAGCGATTCCTGTCCTTCAGCGCGCGCTCCATCTCACGCTTAGCGTCGCGCTTGGCCATGTCCTGACGCTTATCATACAGCTTCTTGCCTACTGCCAGCGCCAGCTCCATCTTCACCAGACCATGCTTAAAGTACAGCTTGAGCGGTACAAGCGCATAGCCCTTTTCCTTCACCTTGCCGATGAGCTTGTTAATCTCCGCACGGTGCAGCAAAAGGCGGCGGCTGCGCAGCGGGTCATGGTTAAAGATATTGCCATGATCGTAGGGACTGATGTGCAGATTATACACAAAGACCTCCGCCTGACGTGTTACCTGCGCATAGCTGTCCTTCATATTCGCTTTGCCCGCACGCAGGGACTTTACCTCCGTACCGGTCAGCGCAATGCCTGCCTCAAAGGTTTCGTAAATGGTAAAGTCATGGCGTGCCTTACGATTTTCTGCTATAATTTTAATCTTTTGTTCTGCCATAATTATCTGCTTTTCCTATTCTTTTTTCTGCTCTTTTTGCCGGATTTGCTGCCGCCCTTAGAACTGCTCTTAGGCGCAGGCTTGCCGTGCTTGGCGCTGCGGCGTCCGGCCTCTTTATTCTTCGCACCCTTGTGCTTTTTCTTCTGCGTTTCCGCACTCAGAGCGATGCTCTGCGTGCTGCGTCCGCTGCTCGGCTTCTGTTTCATCAGCAGCTGCTGGCGGATGTGCTCACGCACGCCTGCGTTTTCCCCTGCCATGATGAAGTCAATGCTCACGTCGCTGATATTTACCTGGAGCACCTCAATGCGCACCTTATCGCCCAAGCGATAGGTATGACCACTGTGCGTGCCGACAAGAGCATAACGCTCCTCGTAATATTCGTAGTAATCATCCATCAGGCTGGAAATATGCACCAGGCCCTCTACACCGTTTTCCAGCTCGACGAACATGCCAAAAGCCGTCACGCCGGAAATAACGCCGTCAAATTCTTCACCGATATGGTCTGCCATATATTCGCACATTTTGAGGTCCACAGTTGCACGCTCTGCATCTGCTGCCGCACGCTCGCGAATAGAAGAATGGTCAGCAATAACGTCCAGCTTATCGCCCAGCTTTTCGGCATCTGCTTCCTTCAGTGTGGACTTTGTCATCCAAGCGCGCAGCAAGCGATGCACGATCAGGTCGGGATAACGGCGGATTGGCGAGGTAAAGTGCGTGTAGTACTTCGCCGCCAAACCGAAGTGACCGATGTTGTCCGTCTGATAAACTGCCTGCTTCATGGAACGCAGCGCTACCGTAGTTACCAATCGTTCCTCCGGACGGCCGGCGATTTCCTTCACAGCCTGCTGAATATCCCTCGGCTCCGTTTCTTCCTTGGGAATAAACTTAATATTGAAGTTTGCCAACAGCTTGGCGAACTCCTGCATTTTCTCTTCGTTTGGAATATCATGCACACGGTAGATAAACGGCCAATGCTGATTAAACATATGCTGTGCCACAGTTTCGTTGGCTGCCAGCATAAACTCCTCGATAATAGACTCCGCATTGCCGTGGATGCGCTGCACAATCTCAATCGGGTGCAGCTTTTCGTCCAGAATAACCTTCTGCTCCGGCAAATCAAAGTCCACAGCACCACGACGCGCACGCTTGTCATGCAAAATCTGGCGCAGAATATCCATGCGGGCAATCATCGGCAAAATGTCCTCATACTTGTCGCACATTTCCTTGTCGCCTGCCAAAATCGCTCTCACAATATTATAGCTCAGGCGATGGCGGACATTGATAACCGCCGGGAAAATCTCGTAGCTGAGCACCTTGCCCATCTTATCAATATGCATCTCGCAGGCCATGGACAAACGGTCCTCACCGGCATTCAGGCTGCAGATACCGTTCGACAGACGCTCCGGCAGCATCGGCAGTACGCGGTCGACAAGATAAACGCTTGTGCCGCGCTCTCTTGCTTCCTTATCCAGCACGCTGTCTTCCGTAACATAATAGCTGACGTCCGCAATATAAACGCCCAGCAGGTATTCGTTATCGTTAATCTGCTCTACATAAACAGCATCGTCCAAATCCTTGGCGTCCTCGCCATCGACGGTTACGACAGTACGCTCACGCAAATCACGGCGTCCGGTCAGCTCACTTTTTTTAATAGACTTCGGCACCTTGCGCGAAGCCTCCAGCACCTCGTCCGGAAAGGTCAGCGGCAAATCATTCTGCTTGATAATCGACAGAATCTCCAGCCCCACATCACCGATGTTGCCCAGAACCTCGGTAACCTTGCCCTCAGCCTTGCGATGCTCCTGCGGCCATTCGGTAATTTCTACTACTACCTTCTGACCATCCTTCGCACCGTTAAAGTGCTTGCGCATAACATATACATCCTGACCGATACGCTTGTCGTCAGGCGTTACAAAGGCAAAATCACCGGTCTGGTGGAAAACGCCTACAACTTTATTATTGGCATGCGTGATAATACGCAGGATTTCGCCCTCAGGCTTTTTGCCCTGCGCTGCATTATTAACACGCGCCAGCACACGGTCATTGTTCATCGCACCATGCAGAGCACGCGGCGGAATGAACACGTCCGGTCTGTCGCCCTTGTTATCCGGAATGACAAAGCCAAAGCCCTTGCTCGTCAGCTGAAAGCGTCCGGCAACCAGGCCCATTTTCTCCGGCAGGCCGTATGTTTCAAAGCGTGTTTTGATAATCTCGCCATTCTGCTCCAACGCCAGCAGCTCGTCCCAAAACTTGTTGGGATTAACATCATGCCCCAGCGCATCCACCAGCTCCTCCGAGGTCATCGGTGCATAGCTTTCTTCACGCATAAAATTTAATATTTTTTCACGTATATCCTTCGTCTGCATAATTTTACCTCTATTCTTCTTCACCCTCGCCTGCGGCGAGCTTGCGCGACGGTTGCGGCGTTTCATCCACAATCATCATCTTTGACAGACATTCCGCCAACAGCGTACCATCCTTTTTGCAGATTGTACCCTGCATTTCAACCATGCGTCCCTTGCGCTTCAGCTCTCGCCCGGTGCAGACAACCTCCTCACCGATTGCCAGCGGCTGACGGTAGCGTATTTCAATTTTCGCCGTATAGGAAGGCTTGCCCTCCTTGGCAAAAAGATAATTGCCTGTCACCTCATCAAGCAGTACGGCCACCAGGCCGCCATGCATACGTCCGGGATAGCTTTGGTGCTCCCGGCGCGGCGTAAAATACGCTGTGCACTTGTCGTCGTCAATTTCAAAACGCATATGTAACCCGCTGGGATTATCCTTGCCACAGGCAAAGCACCAGCTGTATTCGTTGTTATTTAACAGTGACTTATCCATATTTCTTCATTTACCCTTCAATATCCTTTTATTCTGCAAAAAAATCAGCTATTTCCTTAAAAACTGCCTCATGCTCGCGGTCCAGTGTCAGAATGTGCCCGCTGTGCTCAAACCAGACTAATCTTCTGCTAGCAGCTGCGGCTAATTTATTATAGATATATTCGGCACTGCGCGGCTGTACGGTGTGCTCTGTTTTCGACTGCAAAACCAGACAGGGGATTTTTATTTCTGCCAGCAGCTTGTTTTTGCACTCATTAAGCAGCTTAAAGAGGCTCACCAGCGGCTTCGTCGGCATTTTGGCATAGGATATGAAATACTTCTGCAGCTCCTGGTAATTCTTCTTATGCTTGGGCAGATAGTGAATGAAAAAGCGCAAAAACGTCAGCAGCGGCGCACGCTTATCCTGCACAAAAATAGGTGCCGAAATAAAGGCAGCCTTCTTCACCGGCAGTTTTGCGGCCAGCTTGATAGCCAGCAGTCCGCCCATCGACAGGCCTGCCACATAAACGCTGTCAAAACGCGCCAGCAGCTCCAGGCATTCCGCTTCGGCAGCAGCATACCAATCCGTCGCGGTGGTTGCCTCAAGATCTTTGATGCTCGTGCCGTGGCCGGGAAGGCGCACACAGCTCACAGTGTAGCCAAGCGCATGCAGGTAATCGCCCAGCGGACGCATTTCCGACGGCGCACCGGTGTAACCATGCAATAGCAAAACTGCCTTATTATTCTTTCCTTCCAGCAGAAATGATTCTGCACCTTCAATTATCTGCACCGGCTTCACCTCAAAGTTATTCTATACTAATTTATATTATATCATAAAAAAAGCATACTGATTACAGCATGCTTTGATTTTGCAAGAACTTCATACATTGCGATGCAGAAAAGTACTGATTTTTGTCAACTACATACATTGCAATGTAGCAAAAAGAGGACGGTGCGCCCGTCCTCTCCTTGTGACATTATTAAAATCAGCAGAAATATCTCACTTGTCCAAAATAATCTTGCCACTTATTTACAACACTTTGGCTTCTTGCTTCGATAATAGACATAATGTTTTTCAAAACTCGCTCAGGAATATGTGAATTATTGTGGCACAAATAACACTTTCCAGCCCTTGTAATCCAAATTTTTGTAGCATTAGCTCTAGGCGAACCCTGAGAGACATGCACATGTATAGGCTCTAATGGTTCATTTTCGTTGGTCCAAAAATAAACCCAATAAGAACCTATCTTAAAAACCTGAGGCATTATCGAACCCACCCTCTTGAGAGAATTGCATGATTAAATGTGCCGTTGATTCAATAATTTCCTGATACTTATCTATTTCTTCTTGTGAAAAACCAAATATATCTTCCCACTTATAATCTGGTAAATAACACGTAGCATGATGAAAGCAATCCTTGGCATCGGGCTTTTCAATGTAAACTTTTACAGTTCCATCACTGCGCATCTCAGAATGTACAATTTCTGTATTATCGTCTAAGGTTAAAAACGGATACATCAAAGTAATCCCCTCCTTTTAGTCTAAGTGTACACAAAAGTGTATCAAAAAGCAAGAGAGCTATTCTTTTATCACCGTAAAAAGGTACTATTACCAGCAAAAACTATTATCTCCGGCTTTTTATTTGACTCTTTCGCTATAGCGTCCATGATTATATCTCCCACATACCTGAGTTTTGCTACCATCACTACCAATTACACAAATACTCTGCGTTTCCCTATCATATGTAAAAATAGGCACATCCATAGCACGTTTCTTTTCTAATGCAATTTTTACGGCACAATTAGCACGTTTTACAACCTGCTCGTCAGAAATACATTTTTGTTGACTCATAAGACACCAACCTTTCTAAACACACTATCCTACTTACATAGTACTGTATTTCAGCAAAAAGTCAAAATCTATCTTGCCCACTGCAAAAAGAGGACGGTGCGCACCGTCCTCATATATTTTTACAACCCTAGCTGCGCTCTAAGCGCACTTTGCAGCAGCTGGGAAAAATTAACCTTTTTCTTTTCTGCCAATTCGTTCAGATACCAGGGAATCGAGAGAGTTTTCTTAACGGAACGGTTATCCATCTTTGCACGTATGCCAAACATATTCACATCAATAAAGCAGATGGTTTCATTGGCTGCAATATGCATATCTCTATATTCAGGAACCGGAATCACCTCATCATCCTGCTCCATTCCCCAAAGATGCAATTCCAAGGCACCCTTAGCCTGATTAACAGCTTGCGGAATATCCTCACCCGAGGCAACACAGCCCGGTAAATCAGGAAAATATATATTGTAGTTTTTTTCATTTTTTTCTATAATGGCGGGGAAAATATAATTGTCCGGGTAGTTTTTGTACATAGAAATGCCTCCTCGTAAATTACTTTAATCCGGCTTGCTTTAAAATACTCGCCTCTGTTTTCAGGCTTATGTCATCGCTTATTTTATGCGCAGCAATAGTTACGCGACCAAGTTTGGTAGGATGCTTGTACTGCCTGTGACTTCCAACCTGAGCCACCAACACCCAACCATCCTTTTCAATGAGCTTGATAATGTCTTTAAACTTGCGTGGCATGTCATCACTCCTTGGCTTTATTATATCATACGTACTGAATACGTACAAGCCTTAGATACGCAAAAAGAGGACGGTGCGCACCGTCCTCTCTTCATTTATGCATATGCGATTTTTTGCTTTTCAGCGGTTTGACGTAAAGTCAGATTAGAAAGTGAATACTACTTGGCTCCACAGAGTCTTCATGTCGGAGTTGTCCAGTTTGTCTTCCAGGTCATAGTATTCAACAGCACCAACGATGTTCTTAGCGAAGGTGTAGTTAGCGCCTACCATGTAGCCTTTGAAGCCATGAGTGCCGTATTCGCCGTTCATGGTGTGAGCAACAACAGTGGAACGAGCTTGATCATAGTAGTTTGCGTAGATGCCGAAGGAACCTGCTTTAGCAGCTTTAGCACCAGCATAGGACAGACCTACAACAATTGCATCGTCATCATTAGTTGCATATTCTTCGCTGGATTTCATGTAGTTAGCAGACAGATTCAGATCTTTAGCTAAATCAAATGCTACGCCAACATTCCAAATTTTGTTGTCGTCCATGTTTTCAGTATAGAAAGGTTTAGTATTGAATTCTTTCTTTGCAGCATTATATGCAAACATATTGGAGGTAGCGTCTTGGAATACAGTATAACCAGCAGTTGCAGCTACAACACCGAATTTAGCGTCAACTTTTACACCGTAAACGTTGTCAAATTCTACTTCGCCTTTCAAATATTTATCATCAACATGAAGAACTTTACCTTGGTTGGTCGGTTTAGCATAGAAACCGGTTACTTTAACGTCTTTGCCATAGGAAGCAACGATGCCGTCAGCACGGGTATCATACAGGTTACCAGCAACCAGGTTCAGAGGCAGACGACCAGCTTCAACAGCTAAGCCACCGATTTTACCATCAACATAAGCACGTTGGAATTTGGTATCTTCATCGCCAGCATTGTTGGTGAAGTCTTGGTTGTTTTCCAGCATACCGGTGTAGGACCAGTCATCGTTTACTTGGCCTTTTACCCAGATACGGGAACGCAGTTTGTTGGAGAAGCCATCAATGTCGCCATCTTTTTCAGCATAGCTGTAACGGATGTTACCGGTGATTTTAACGTTGTCAGCTTTTTTCTCCAGGTTAGCAACGCGAACGCCCAGATTGTCCAGTTCGTCAGCGAATTCAGCAGCCAGTTTGTCAACATTAGCGCCTTTTGCCATTGCTTTAGCAACGATTTGAGCCATTTCATAACGAGTCATCAGTTTCCCCCCCCGGAGGGTGGAGTCGCCGTAGCCTTCGATTACGCCAGCAGCAGCCAGTTTGTTGATGCTGTCATAAGCCCAGTGGCCAGCAGGAACGTCAGAGAAGGGGTTAGCAGCGTAAGCGGAAGCGGTTACGCCAAGAGCCATTGCCATTGCGAGAACTAAAGATTTTTTCATTTTCTTTTCCTCCCTTAGGAAATCCGGCAGTATAGTCGACTGCCAATTTTTATTTTTACAAATCACCCTAAGGGAAACTTCAGTAAAGTCTGTGCAAGAGTTGCCTTGTTTCCTCTGTACTTCTTTACCATCATCCACCGTGGGCAATTTATAAACGTATTCAACACAGCAAGAGGAGGAAATGCAGATTGCAAAATTCTTAGTACTGTTATAAAGCTATCTGCAAACTCTTGCTGTTGAGTCCATTATAATACAGATGTCCCCCCCCGTCAAGACTTATTGTCTGAAAAAATTTTCTATTTTATTGTACTTGACGGGCGTAGTGAAGAGAAAAAGAAGAAATGCATTTGCTTCTCTAAACTCGCAAATGTTTCTATTGAAAAAAGCTGCAGGCAGAACTTCTGCCCACAGCTTAAAAAACATATTAATTTCTTTTCACCCGTGAATTGATTACGTCAACGACAACAGACTGCGCAAAGGCTTTATCCTTTTCATACAGAGCACGCAGACAGCCTGCTCCCGCACAGGAAGCGGAGGTTATCAGGCAGCGCAGAATTGCTATTTTTTTCATAATATATTCCTCCAAAAAATAACTTGCAGACATTTTCAGCCTTGCTGTTGATTTGATTTTATCATTATTGAGGAGGGTTGCAAGAAACAGCTTGTACAATGTCACCAGACGAAAATACAATTTATCTGCTTTTGAAAAATCTGTTAACTGTTACGTCTTTCCTATTTTTTCTGCAGCTTAGCAACACTTTCCTCAGGCATCTGCATAGCCTCAGCAACATCAGCCACGCTCATGCCTTTAGCCAGCAGGCGTTTGGCAATAGCTTCATTCAGGCTTCCCTGCTCCTGCAACTCATGCAGATAGCTTGCACGAATTGCCATAGCATCCCTTTCGACAGCAACCTTGTCACCGACAACCTGTTGAGCAATTTCATGGCAGATTTCATCCTTCAGCTTTTGGTAATGACCATCGAGAATACGGGTATCTGCAGGTGTGTGATTAACATAGCTTGCTCTGATAGGCATTTCATCATTCTCATTAGTGCTTTTATTGTGTAAAAGATACGCTCCCAGCTCATGTAAAACTTCTTCTTTTAAGGCTTGATAATGTGCATCTATAATACCGTAATCATCCATGTTATAATTCACGAAGCTTGACCTTATCGGCATTTCTGCATTTTCTGTATGCAGCTTGCTGCCGAGCAGACGCTCAACTATTCCTTTACGAATCTCATTTTTCACTTCTTGTTGATTTTTCTTAAACTCTTCAGCCATAATATAAGCCTCCTTTTGACATCAGCAGCTATCATAACTGCTTTTGCGCACCAAAACAACAGTCTTCAAAGCAATTAATTATATATATCATTTAACTACTTTTTTCATCTGCTATTCTAGCACCATTCTTAATTGATTGCAAGAAAATTTAAGAATACATCTTTATTGTATTTAAAACAAAAAACTGCAGGCAGAACTTCTGCCCACAGCTAAAAAAACATATTAATCTCTTTTCACCCGTGAATTGATTACATCAATAACAACAGTTCCGTACAAGCCCTTTGCGTCATAGAACTTTATTTTCCCCTGCTGCACATTTCGCTGCTTCAGCTGCTCCGGTGAAAAATACATCTCCGCACTCACTGACATCTGTCCCTTGTACTGCTTTATCATCTCATCAGGCTGCAGCTTGCGCCACAAGCCTTTCTTGCTGCTGCGCGACAGCAGCAGCTGCAGGCCCTCGCCCTCGCAGCGCAGCTGCACTTGCTTATCCTCCGGCAGCAGGCGTAAATATAAGGTATAGATATTAGGCTGCAGCAAATATTTCAGCTCGCCCTCCTTGCCCAGGTCTATCCGACAATGCACCTCCTGCCCCCGCGCCAGCTTGGCACGGAAATAGTGCTTGTCATAATTATTTTCACTGCGGAAAAACACCAGACCGACCATTACTGCCGCCATCAGCACAAAGGCCAGTACACGCTTCAACAATTGCTTATCCATGCTGCACCACCCCGCCATGATAACGTTTGTAAATTGCCTTGCCTGCCAAAAGCAGTAAAGCAACAATTCCCGGCGCGCAATTCAAGCTGCAGCTGCCGCAAATCCCTGTACAACCTGCCCCCTGCGTGGTAATGCCGCTGACGGGAATGCCCATTGCCGCAATAAAATTTATCAGCTTACTTTTCATACGCGTTTCCTCCCGTAGCTAATAGCCTGCACCGGGCAAGCATGCTGACATACACCGCAGCAGATGCAGTTATGCTGGTTAATCTGCGCTTTGCCTTCAGCAAGCTCCGCAGATTCCATCGGGCACTTCTTTCGCATAAACCACAGCCTATGCATTGATTTTTATCTACACGCATGCGCAGTACAAACGGCAGCTTGCAGCCTAGGGCATGCATCAGTCCCTGTGCCGCTCCCACCGGACACAAAAAATTGCAGAAGCCGCGTCCGCCTTTAGTGAAGATACCAAAGACAAGCACCCACATAATTGCTGTCAGCAGCAGACTGGAGGTCAGCGAAATAAAGTAACCTCGTGTATAATAGTTGGCCAGTAAATCGAACAAAAAGAAATTACAATAGGAGCATGCCAGAATGCCACCGAAAAATGGCACAAGGCAAAAGCCTGCCAGCATACCATAACGGATGGGGGCAATTTCTGTATAACGGTGCCAACTGATTTGAAATTTTGACGGCACCAACTTCGACAGATATTCGGTGAACGCACCTGCCGGACACAGCCTGCCGCAAAAAACAGGCCCCAGGAAGAACGCTGCTACCAACAGCAACAGTGTACTCAGCATGCTTATCGGCGTCAGCCGCCAGATGATTCCGTCAAGAATATGCTCTATCGGTATACGAAAGCAAAGGCCGTGAATACTTTGCGGCTGCCAGCTGCCGTAAAGCAAATAGAACAGGCAGCGCTGAAAGAGCGCCACCGGCGCATAAAACAATACAAAGCCAAGAGCGTAACCGGTTAAACGTTTAAGGTTATATAACATAGGCAATCACCTCGATAACAAATAGGGATAGGGTAACTCAAACACCCTATCCCTATTTTAAGCTATTGAAAAACGTTAAGCAAGTAATTAGAAGTCAAAGTCGACGCCTAAGATCCAGCTTCTACCAGCTGCTTTATACCATTGCCAGTAATCGCGATCGAAAATATTATTAACAGCAAAGCTAAGTGTAGCATTTTTCATAAATTTGTAATTTATGCCAGCATCAGCAGTAAAGAATGCATCATCTGAATATAACTTACCAGAAATCTGACCATCATAAGTTCGACTACTTACATACTGTCCATCAATATACGCACTAACATCACCATAGTTGTACTTTAAGCCAGCTTTTAGAATTTGTTTTGGAATTGAATATAACTTTGACCCGGTAGTATCATCAGTAGCATTTTGTAATGTTAAATTTGCAAATGTACTAAACTTATCATCCATTTTATAGTCAAGCATTAATTCAATTCCTTGACGTTTTACACTGCTGAGATTCATATACTGCTTCTTGCCATTATCAAGATAATCATAATCAATTAAGTCTTTTGATTTTGCTTGATAAACACTTAAACTACTATAAAGCTTCGGGCTAAACTGTTTCTTTAAGCCTACTTCTACAGTATCTGTAGTTTCAGGTTTCAAATCAGGATTAGCTTCAAAAGAACTATTGCTTCTGTATAATTGATAAAGCGTTGGTGGATTAAAAGAGTGTCCGTAAGAAGCGTAATAAGTTGTGTCATCATCAGGCATATATCTAAAAGCAACTTTAGGACTCAATTCTGTATATTTCTCTGTTGGTCTTTCGATATTGTCTTTACCATGTTCATTATAATATCCATCTTTCTTTTGATAATAGTCAACACGCAATCCCAAATCCAAAGAATAAACATCGCTCAACTTGATTGCATCTTGAACAAATACTGCTCCAACTAAATTAGTTCCGCCCATTGTATAGTACAAATAGTTGGCGCTATCTTTATCTCCCCAATGTTCCAAATAACTCTGTGAATAATCCATAGAGCCCTTTTCAATGTCAAAACCAACTACAATATTATTTTTGCTTCCTTCCCACACTTTTTGGAAATCTGCCTTATAGGTTTTGTTAGGATAATTTGTATCATACCCTCCACCTTGACCAGCAAGGTCATCACCTGTAGCATAGCCAAAATCTTTAACATTTGTAACACCAAGTTTGAAATCAATCTTATTAGCGGTATCTTTATACGCCAAAGCATGTCTGTCCGTAGTACGACGTCCATCATAATCGGTAAAATCATACTCATTGAAATCTAAATATTTGCCATTAGGTAAAAGTACACTGCCTTCAAACATTTTATTGCCTTGAGAATCTTTAATAAATGTCTCAGGATCTGTAGCAAAATACTTGTACTTGTCATGCGTATATCTATAAGTCAAAGATTGAGCATCATTAAATTTGTATTGTAACTTAAAATTATATGTATCATCTTCACTTCTGCCACCACCAGGGTTACCCAAAATATACATATCTCTGCCATTGCTGTGTTGATTTAATATAGCGCCAGTACCAATTTTATCAGGATTACCTGGTTTATCTTTCGCCTTATAAGCATATTTATAAATCAGTTTTTTATAATGACCATCAGTCTCTTTATTCTCATACCCAAGTCCCATAGACCACTTATCTGAAAGCTTTTTACTTAAGTTAATTCCCTGCTTTTTAGTCTTATCAGAACCATATTTAGCATAAGCATGTACGTGATCTTTATCCGGGCTCTTACCAATGATATTAATTACACCACCAACAGCATGACCACCATAAAGAGATGAAGCAGCTCCTTGCAATACTTCAATCTTTTTTACATCATCAATAGCAATTACGCTCCAATCGGCTTTGCCATTAAAACCATCATTAAGCGGCATGCCATCATATAATACCAAAATATCAGCTTCGCCAAAGCCACGCATTTGAATACCATTTGCTGTATCGGACATACCTCCGGGCCTGCCGTCATAAATACCAGCTACCTCTTTTAATGCGTCGGTGATGGTCAAAATATTCTTCTTTTTTATATCATCCGCAGTAATAACACTGACAACAGAAGCAACCTTAATATTGCTTTCTTCTGTTCTAGTAGCAGTAACAACCATTTCATCTAATTGATAATCACCAATTTCTTCTGCAAATACCGTTGTTCCTCCTATGAACAAATTACCGCAAATCAATGCGCTCATCAACAACCCTTTTCTACTCAGATTATTCACAGATATACCTCCATTCACTAATCAAAAAATCAGATAATACATAAATCAGCCCAAGCAACAAATCAGATTAAGTCTTAATATGCATTTCCTCTTTTATATGTTATAATACTGTGTATAGCAGCTAGACAGTCAAGGGGGAAATACTAAAAATGTCAAAAAATATACAAAACTACTTTACAACCGGCGAATTATCGCAGCTTTGCAAAATTCCCCGCAAGACACTGCTTTACTATGACAAGCTGGGATTGATTACTCCTGAGCTTGTTGACGAAAACGGCTACCGCTATTACAAGCGCAGCCAACTGTTTTTATTGCAGTTGATTCTTACGCTACGCCAGCTTGATGTGCCGATTGCGCGCATCAAAGATTATCTTGGCAACCGCTCGCCGCAAAACTATCGTGATTTATTTAATGAGCGCATAGATTTCTTCACGCAGGAAATCGCTCGTCTGCAAGCCATAAAAACAGAGCTGCAGAGCGAATTAGGCAAGCTCGACCATATTGCGGACATTACTCTGGATAAAATTATGCTTGTCCATGAGCAGGCACATTATCTTTATCTGAGCAATACTACCGAAGAAAATGAATGCTTTAAAAAGCGTTCTACGCATATTGCCCAAATGTTTAGCAATCTGCAGAACGATATTACCTTAACAACCAACGGCTTTGGTTATATTTACGATACGGAAATTTTGCAGGATTTTTTAACCAAACATCTGAAGTATTACTATTATATGCTTCATGATAAGCTCGCTACACCGCATTGCCACCAAAAGCCTGAGGGCGATTATCTGACGCTGTATTTTCAAGGCGTCTACATGTTCAACAACAAAAAATATCTGCAAATGCTGGCAGAATATTGCAAGGAGCATCAGCTTACACCGATATCACCGCTTTATGTAACATCGTTGTGTGATTACTGGCTGACAGGTGATACCGATAAGTATATTTACAAGCTGGAGCTGCAGATAAAATAGCATATCTAATGCACACAAAAACCCCGTGGCAGACGCCATGGGGTTTTCTAATCAGCAAAGCACTGAGCAGGCTTTGCTCTTTTTTATTTTTACAGCCTTAAGCTAAAATCAGCCTAAGGTTACAGCATCACTGTTCAGCATTGGGATAGGCTTGCCGTTTTTATTATTGCGGTACAGTCTGAGACGCTCAATATCGGCCATCTCAACAGGCAGCGCCAAACCATACTGCTCATTTAGTGCATTCAGCAAATCTACTGCCTTCATGCTGCCGGTCGGCGTAATCTTGCAGTCAAAGCTGAAGATTGTTTCTTTTTCGGTCTGTTCTGCAGTAAGCTGCGGAATGTAAAACTTAACGTCAATTTCCTTGAACTTAGCCTTCGTCTTGGGTGCAGCTTTTTTGAACAGCAGCTCCGGTGCAGCATTGAATTCCGCAACAGCAGCGCTCACATCACCGCTATAGGGCAGCGTTACGCGATAGCTTGCACCTGCCGCCTGACTCATCAGGGCAGCGTGATGCGTATCAACAGCATCGGCAGCCAGCACGCGGATACCGCGCGGCAAAGCAGCATCAAGCGCCAACGCAGCCTTTTCTACCTCCATCGGCTCGGCAAGCTCGATTTCTACGAACTCGGTATAGCTTACTACGCCTACGCCCAGCGCAGAAGCCAGACTGAACTTCAAATGCGGATTAAAGCCTTCGGAATAGGCAGCAGGCAGCTTGGCACGGCGGATAGCACGACCGATGGTGCGCACATATTCCAGATGGGAGATAAAGCGGATATCTTTATCCTTGGTAATTTGCATACGCAGTTTCATTATGCCTGTACCTCCCCATTGTTTTGATATGCTTCTTTATAATCAACAATTTTTACGCCCAATGCCTGGCAAACGCCACAGCCAGTGCAGCTTGCGCGACGGCAGTCGTGCGTAAGCTGCTGAGCATAAGCCTTACGCCATTCGTTCCACAGGAAGCGGCGGCTGACACCCGGAGAGATATGCTCCCACGGGAAAGCCTCCTGCTCACCGCGCTCACGTGCAGCGTAAAAGTCTTTGTCTAAACCTGCATCATTGATAGCCTCCAGCCAACGCTCGTAGGAGAAGCAATCGCTCCAGCCGTCAAAACGCGCGCCCTTCTGCCATGCCAACAGCAGCGCCTTGCCTACAT
>ERZ791624.1026-NODE-1026-length-14847-cov-2.016833_pt1 | contig 14847 bp, 8 predicted proteins | sample MGYA00510058_ERZ791624 | MGnify/ENA primary metagenome ERZ791624 (study PRJEB30046, sample SAMN00715158) | human gut metagenome | study: EMG produced TPA metagenomics assembly of the A metagenome-wide association study of gut microbiota in type 2... | reverse complement strand
TACTCATTTTGAATTTTATAAGAATTCATTTTTTCCTCAACAGAACTTATCTCACGATTCAAGAGGGTAAAATAATCTTCGGGCAAGTTATCCTCATAGAACTTATTTTCCCATTCCACAAAGTCACTTAATCCATCACTGCGATGGGATTGACCCTCTTTTATATATTTGGGCATGATTACAGCACCTTCAGCCAATTGCTCAGGGATATTTCCCAGCAATCCTTCGCCAGAGAAGTTGCCTTTAGACGGACCACAAGCTCCCAAGGTCAAAACAGCCACAAGGGAAAACAAAAAATATATACTTTTTTCATACCTTTACTTTTAATTTTACAGTTTTATGGTAAATCATATAGACTGAGGGTGATAGTTTCCATCACCTCATTGGGCGAGACAAAGTCGGGTTGCATGGGCAACATATCAAACGAGTCTATTATCTCGTTCAGGCGCTCATTGCCCACAGATGTCATCGTCTCATCATAGACAGGATACCTACCATAAATTCCGAAATGAATCATAGGGATTCCCTCTTCGGGGGTACTTGAGGCTTGGCACTCCTCGCCGAAAGCCTTCACTGCATCACGTAGTTTCATGCCTGGCTTGAGCGTTTTGCCACATCAAACTTGATAGTTATCTTGTCGGATTTGACGAAAATGCGAAATATCTCGCCATTCTTTATGTTTGCATAAAGCGTAGCCACCTCTTCCGATCCATTATAAAACGTATACACCTTGGCATTCACCCCTTGGTCTACCTTCCATTTGTAAGAGGTATATAGGTTCTCGTAATTGTCGGGCAGGCTCTTTACTTTCTTGCCCAAAGTGATGGGGCCACAACCTTGCTCCGTAAAGTCGGCCTTGCTCAAGTCATTGTTCTTGGCTGCCTCCTCCATTTTCTTGCCGTCGGCTTCTTGCTTTTCCTTGGCAAAGACCTCCAGAGCTTCATCGTCTACTTCCACCAGTTTGGCCACTTGATCATAGTACAGCTTCGTACTAAGCATCTCCTTCATGTGAGAGGATATGTCCAGTCGAAAAGAATACTTACCTATTTTCACACCATAGCGCAACCAGCTCACACCTTGTAGATTAAGGGCTTTCCCATCTTTATCGACAGCAAGAATCCTGTTCGTACTACGACGCTCACTCTTCCCCAAGGTATAGTCTTCTGGACGTACTATGTCAAACAAGTAACACCAAGAACCTATCACTTTTTCATTTTTCAGCTTCAGCTTAAAGCCCTTGATTTTTTCCTTCTTACCACCCACATGACGTTCAAAAGGAATCTCCTTACCATCCAGTTTCTTTGCCAATTTCTCTAAGATGGGCTTGTTTTCATTAATAAATTCATATCCGTATTTTTTACCTTCTTCATCTTGCATTATTCTTATTCCCTTCGATGCGAGTTTATCACTCAGTTTTTGATAATCATAGTCAAAACGAGCAAAGGCGTAAGGAAGATTTTCAAAGATACCATCGCCTGTAAACTCATACCCCTCAATAGCTTCAGGCGAAGTCTTTGAGTCACTGCAAGATGCAAACAATGCTAAAGCTGCCAGCATCATGATACATAAATAGTTTTTAGTCATGTCTTATAAGTCTTAGTTGTTTTACAAGTTGGATAAACTCCACGAAGAGTTTATCCAACAAACGTTTTCTAAAAGCAGTTTATTCTACCTCTACGCTCATTACCTTAGCTACATTACCTGTAAATGGGTAAACATCTGAGTTTACACCAATAACACCAGATAGGCTTGTTGCTGTTCGGCTAAAATTAGGAATTCTGAATTTTACAGTCATACATTCTCCTGCATATAAGGATAAGTCATAAACCCTATAATTTTTCCAATTGCCTCCATTGACTGAAACGTCTATAGTATTCCAAAAGTAACCATTTCCTTGGTTATCTTCAAAGCTATTTTCATTGTTCGCCTCACCTATGCTGAAATTAGTGATATTTTTATTTTCTTCAGAAACATTCTTCAAGTTCATAGATAAGATGCAATCTCCCGTTGATGTTCTGGTACAGCTAGTTACTTTAAATTCCAATGCTTTGTCATTGGTTTGGATACCATTTCGCATAACACGATTGTCCTCAACCTTTATCTTCTTAAAATCCTTGACAGTTCCATTGAATTTGTCAGAGCCAAGGTCGGCTGAGAATTTCAAATCCACGCTCTTTACAGAACTTGGCTTGAAATTATTTATAAAGAAAGCACCTTCGATTTTGTCTTTCTTATCGATAGACACTTTTAAGTAATTCTTCTTAAAACCATCGTTGAAAGAGACAGAACCTGCACTATTTGTCAAATCACTATACTCGTCACCATTGTTATCGACGACACTTACACCAGAGAATTCAATATCCTCAAGGTCTTTTCCACTCACGTTCGTCATGGTGAAGTCTATGCGCAATACATCGCCGAATCGCTCACAACTATTAATCTTCATCCGAAGATACTTAGAGAAACCAGAAGTCTCGTCTTCTTCTTTCTCACACGATGCAAAAGCCAATACGGCCATCAACATCAACAATAAATACTTACAATGTTTCATAAAAATAATTTTTAGTTGTCCTTGCTAGGCTCCCGACAAAGGATATTGATAAAAGGATTGATAAAACGGCAACGAGGGAGCCCCGATGGTGGTTACCATCGAACTCATTGCATTTATACCATAGGTGGGGATTGCCCCATCATGTTTGTTGTTTAGCTTTAGGTTCATGTGTTGTATGATTATAAAAACGAAAAAAGCGGGGATCATGCTCGGTTACTCGTTCTCCAAACTGAGGCCCTGAGATTGCCCTTCCCTGTTGAACGAGCAACCTCAGACCCCACGCCGATATGATATATATACTTCCAATAAGGATATAATCATACAACGTGGCATCCGCTAGTTGCTTTGCTCTGACAGGGAATTGAAATTTCTCAGGTTTCAGTTTGTCATGAACAAGCGCTTAGCAAACGCCTTCCCAAATTTTATATAGTCCCATCCTCCCGCAGCAATTCACGACAATCAAGATTGCCTTACTGCCATCGGCATGGAATTCGCTTGCAAATATATAATATATTATTGACACCGCAAAGTTTTTACAAATATTTTTTGAGGAAAAAAAAGAAATACATAGTTTCGTGCCAGCTATACGCACGAATGTATACTTACACCGTATATCTATACAAGAATTACTAGAAAAGAAATTCCCAGTTAGGAAAAATTTGTCAGTCAACTGGCAAAAATATTTTTCCTAACTGGGAAATTATTTTTTCTCAACTATAGCTAGTTGGTTTCTGCATATCCATGCATAAACTTTCTGGCTATAGTCTTTGTTATGTCCTTACTCCGAGAGCATGGTAACCTCTACACGATGATTCTGCTTCAACAACTCCTTAGCCATTTTCTGCACATCAGAAGCTGTCAGGTTGTCCACCATCTTGCAGTAATCCTTGTCGAAGTCGGCATCGTCATCGAGCTGGTGCCAGATGACATAGCTCCAGTAGTCGTTGGTGATTGCCATCTGTCCGTATTGCTTCTTCAGATACTTCTTCACCTTATCCATACTGCTTGCCACAGGACCATGGTCGGCGATATTCAGGAGTTGCTTGTAGATGACAGGATTCAGTTCCTCGTAACGCTTGGGGTCGCTCTTGTAGGAAATGCGAAGCAAGGCATTCGGATTGTCCTCCTTCTCGAGGTTGAAGCTTACGCCCACTCCGTATGTTCCACCCTTCTCCTCACGTACCGAGTCGGTGTAAGCGATCTGGAGGACACGGGTCAACATGTCGAGCACCAAGTCGTTCTTCGGCGAAAATGGGACGTTGGCTGTATAGAACACGCTCACATTGGCAAGCGGAGTTTCCTGCTTATGCACGAACTTCACCACCTCGTTCTTCTTCACGATCTGAGGCACGTTGGCCTTGTTGCTCTTTTCTGCCTTGTGGGTAGAAGGCAGGGTGGCGAGATACTGGCAGAGCAACGGACGAAGCTGCGCCATATCGACCTTGCCGATGAAGAGGTTTTGAAGTTGCTCGCATCGCTGAAACGCTCACGATAGATTTCGAAGATGCGGTTGTAATCCGCTTTTTTTGCAATCTCCACGGTTACAGGAGCCATACGCACATTGTGGTCGTACAGAGTAGCCGAGAGGGAGTCGTTATAGACAACCTTCGAACTGGCGTTGCGGTTCTTCAGGAGCGAAAGGTTGCGGTTCATCATTCCCTCGAACGCCATGCTGTCCTTGCGAGGAGCAGTGAAATAGAGATGAGCCAACTGAAGCATCGTCTCCAAGTCTTTTACTGACGAGGTGCCTGTGATGCGCTGTCCCTCGCTGTTGATGGAAGGAGCCAACTTCAAGGACTTTCCTGCCAATGCCTTGCGAAGACGAGTGGCCGTGAAGTCGCCCACACCCGCCTCCGTGACGGAACCACTCAAGAAGGCGAAGTTAGGTATGTCCTCGTCGCCATAGACGGATGTACCGCCCTCGCCTCTCATGCTCATGGTGATTTGGTCGGCCTGATAGTCAGTGGACTTCACATACACCTTCATGCCATTACTCAAGACTATCTCCGTCATGCCAAACTTGCCGTATGGTTTCTCCGACACAATCTTGCCTGGTGCAGGCAAGACCGCCATCAAGGTAGCTGGCACTTGCTCCTCCTGGTAAGCGTCGTAACGCTTCTGCTGTGCGGCAAGCACGGTGCTCTCAATTTCCGATTCCGAAGGAACCACGAAACCATCCTTGTCGGGTCCATACATGATGAACACCTGGTTCTTGTCGGTGATTATCTCGCCCACCTGACTATTTACCTCGTCAAGACTCACCTCGCCATCAAACAGTTTCACCAACTGGAGGTTGTAAGTAGGGGTCAAGATAGGCTCTCCCTCCAAGAAGTTGTTCACGCACTGGCTCACATAGTGAGAGTTCTTATAGTCTTTCTCCATCTTCAGTTGTCGCTCGGCAGCATTGAGATAGAGTTTCTTGGCACGTTCCAGCTCACTCTGTGTAAAACCATGCTGACGGGCACGTTCCACCTCGCCTACGGCTACCGAAACGCCACCCAGTACATTGTCCTGCTTGCAACTGATGCTCAGGCTGAAGGCATCCTTGGTGCGGGAAACGAAGAACGCACCGTTCTTCACCGTCGCACTCATGAAAGGCGGATTGGCCACTTGCTTTTTCTCCGAAAGGCGACCATTGAGCATATAGGTGATTAAGCCGTTGATGTAATCCTCACGCTGATATTTCACACTGTTTTTCTCGCTGTCTGGAGTGGTCTCGCTCTTCATATAGAGATGACCGAGGATGATAGGCTGCTCCTTGTCCTTCTCGATGGCGACAATCATCTTGTCATTATCGTTCACAGGATAGTAGATGCGCTCGGCAGGATTCTTGTGTGCCTTAATCTTACCAAAAAGCTTTTGGATTTTCCTCTCCATCATATCCACGTCGAAGTCACCCACCACCACGATGGCCTGCAAGTCGGGGCGATACCACTTCTGATAGTAGTCACGCAGGTCCTGGTAAGGGAAGTTATCCACGATGTCCATATTGCCGATAGGCAGACAGTCCTCATACTTGCTGCCCTTGTATATCTTAGGCATCACATTCTCCATCATGCGCTGCATGGCCATGCCCGTACGGCGGTTGCGCCATTCCTCGTGGATGACGCCACGCTCCTTGTCTATCTCCTTGGGTTCAAGGTTGATAAACTGGCTCCAGTCGTTGAGCACCAAGAGGCAGGAGTCGATGATACCTTCGCGCTTGATGGGAGCCGAACCGATGTGATAAACCGTTTGGTCGACTGATGTGTAGGCATTGAGGTTGGTACCAAACTTCACACCGATGGTCTCGCACCAAGGCACGATGCCCAGTTGCTTACCCTTGCCAGGGAAATGTTTGGTACCATTAAACGCCATATGCTCCAGGAAGTGAGCCAAGCCACGCTGGCGAGGTTCCTCCAAGATGGAGCCCACACGCTGGGCTATATAGAAGTCGGCAAGTCCTGCCTCCTTGGCATTATGACGAATGTAGTAAGTGAGTCCGTTCTTCAACTTTCCCTGACGGATGGATGCATCCTGCTCCACAGTTTGAGCAAACAAAGATGCAGGAGCTAAGAGAAGAAGGAACAAGCTTAGAAATTGTTTCTTCATTTAAAAAGAGTTTATAAAATGATTACTTTACGATTACCTTCTTGTGGTTGACGATGTAAACGCCCTTGGCAAGACCTTCTGTTGCATTGCCTGCTGCAACACCACTCTTTACCTTCACACCACCGAGAGTATAAACATCTACGATTACATCAGAAGCAACACCAGAAATAGTAGGTTTGTTGATACCTGTAGAAATGACATCACTCATCTTATAGCTGTAATATACAGAACCCCAGTTTTTCAAATTCTCAAACTTTTTGTCTGTCCCATAGAAAGACGCTGCGCTTTTACCTCGATTTGCCATCACAAAATTCTCACCATCAACGATAGGTGCGGTTGCATTACCGACAATACCATATGTGCAAACTATAATAGGAGTTTCAACAGCATAAGTTTCCTTATCAATTGGAACAATAATTGCACCACGATCAGTAGCGCTCATGCCATAACCGAAAGCATACAATTTCTTTGTACCTTCATAAACACCAAAGAAACCGCCAATACTACCATCTGTACGAACAGTTGCCTTTTCTACTTTTCCAGTTTCTGGATTCATCTTCAAGACATAGCCCTTCAACTGAGCAGATTCATGGTTTGTTGCTATATTCTCACTTTCCCCCTCTTGCTGCCAGCTACCATTCAAAAGACCTGTGAAATAAACATAACCATTCAAGTATTGAACACTCTTGTTTTGTATAACAAATCTTCCTGATTTATTCGCAACAGAAGTCAACGATTTGATATAGTTTACAGACAAATCCTCCGTGTTTACAGAAAGCAAGAGTTGAGTTTGAAAATCCTTACTTGCATCAACTTTGACACCACCAAATGTTATTTCATTGCCTACACTTTTCACACGACCATCAAGATAAAGTTTTCCATCATTATATACCACCTTATCCAAGAAAGCACAATCAACAACACCCTCATTTACGACACTATTAAGATAATAGCCCTTGCTATCCAACTTGGCAAGGAACATATCACCCACCGTATTTTGAGAATCACCTCCCCAAGTATCTACACTACTTTTGGCTACCAAAGTAGCCTTTGTCTCATCAGACTTATTCAAATACATTTCTGTTCTGAAATTACCTGCAAGATAAATATTATCATTCTCATCTACAGCCAAGCCATTAACATAGATGTTATTCTTGGTAGGCTTTTTTTCACCATTAGTTTTAACTAATCCCGTAATTTTACGATACCATTCAATCGTACCGGTTTTAGTTATCTTCATAATCAAATAACGATACTCACTTTCTACTTGGTCACCAGTAATATTAGTTTCTGATTCGGTAGCATCTACATAACATAGCATATTTTCCAATCCTGCTTCTTTTACCCAAGCACGGCATTTCAAAGCAACAATCAAACCACCATCAGAAGTTGGAGCAATCTCTGCGTGATCTACATCACCTTTCTTTGTAAACGTAGTCCAAACAACTGAGCCATCCTTTGCTACTTTTTGTAGCAACATATTGCCATTCTGACTTGTACCTGTGTATGGACTGCCCTCGTAAACACTATGATCACCTTTCAACTGCTCACCATCAAACCAAACGTTCAACGCTTTTTGAGTCGTTGACGTACCAAAGTTTGTGGCAATATAATAATAGCCATCACTTGATTTGCACATGCCCATCACATTGTCACCACCAGTAGTTGCACCATCAACAGAGTGTGCCCACTGAAAAGCCAGAGGACTTTGAGCATTCAGACTCATTGTAAGCGATAGAATCGCAAACAATAATAAAGTAAACTTTTTCTTCATAAAATTGATACTTTTAGTTAATAAATTTATTTTAAAGCTACATCACTTCTTTAGAACCGAATTCCTAACGACACAACCAAACTATTTTGATGTGCAGTCAAAAGATAGTGGTCGTACTGCCACGACAGTTTAACGAAAGGCAAGAACTTACAAGCCACCAAGAGAGGGACTTCCACATCCGCCCCCATGTTCCAACGGTCATGGGCAAAATATTCATTCGCATGGATAAGCGGTCGCATCATCGCAGATTTATCCTCCGACAAGAAGCTATCATCATTATGCTTATTGATAGCCCACTCATAACCGCCATGCAAGCTTCCCTTCAACAGACATTTACCTACTTTTATCTTGCCATCCAACAATAATGAAGTCATTACAGCTGCATGTTTCAATCGACGATAAGGTTCTTGATACTTTTCCGAAAAACCCATGTAAGCTAATTTCCACTTACCTCCCCATGCAGACTTGTCTAAAAGCACACTTTGATAGAAAGCCTCCACCCCAATCCTGTCTTGTACCGAGGAGTAAAGACCTGCCGAAGCTATCTGGGGATAGATGTTGTCTTGTGCGGTGCCAAAGATATTCTCCGTACCATATTTGCGGTAAATCTCACCATCCAAATTAGCTCCATAATACTGATACTCGCCATTCATCAAATAGCCTACAGTGGCATGAAAACGATTACTCTCCAACGTCGCCATCGGCAGTTCGTTAAGCGTGGATATGATTTTATCTATGTTGGTATATTCGTACTCTGCCTGTGCAAACCATCCTTTCTGGTCTTTTTGCGAATACGTGAGCATACCTCCTACTCCATAGCCTTTGTAATAAGTAGAGGTATTGACACCACGAAAACGATAGTAGTCATTACCAAGTCCTGTAAGATGATAGATGGTTGGAACAGACACCTCGTTATAGAGTTTCAGTTCATTGGTTTGCTTGTACTTACGAGCTGTCACAGCTGCGCTTATCGAGTGTAAGCCACTCAAGAGATACGAGACACCCACTTTCGCACGCAAGTCACCTGTAAGGTTCTTGGGACGAGGGTCACGAGTACGGTATTCCATTCTGGCAGTATATTCACCTTCCGCACCTATTGTCCACTTCTTGCCTAAAGGATAGGAGAAACCACCCATAAAGTAATAAAACTCCTGTTGGTTTTTCCCTCCAACGGTATCTGCCATCAAGTAAGGATAAAGCAGTTTAAAATCCGTTGTTTCATTATAGCAGACATTATGAGTACGTCCATTTACATAGTAAGCATTACCCCAAATAGTTGCCTTTCCCTTATGCAAATAAGCATCCACATCAGCAAAAACTCTACTATGCCCATCTCCCTCTTCCCATCTCTCAGGAGTAGTGGCATGACGATAGTCGTACCCCACATTCAGCGTGTTCAACGAATGCTGATAATGAAACGACTGCATGGCAGGATTCAAGAAGACAGAAGCATTCATACCATCTCGAAGTAGGGTATGCTCGAAGACCTTGCCCACCAAGTTCGCCTCTTGTGCTCCGACATGACTTGTCGCCAATATTATCATTGCCATGAAATAATATTTTTTCTTCATACTTATTCTTCTTGCTTATTTCTTAGATTGAATACCATCGTATGTCTCAGTCGTTGCCTTCGTGCCCTGTGCATCAATGGCAGAATGCTGCCTCTCGATGATCGAGGGAATACACTCTGTGTTGAAATCTTCCGTAGAATTATTGGTATCCTTCAAATGCATCGTGCCATCTGCATTGAGATAGAGCATCTTGCGACGAATGCTACGGAAGTAACGAGTTTTGTCTTTGTCAATCTTGCCCACGTGTGTCCAACCTGCATCGATGGATGGCGGTAAGATATTCCACAAGCGCTTGGCCTCCACACTACAGTTGACTCCATCAATAATCCAAGCATTCGGCATCTTGTAAGCCTCTTGTTGCATCGGGAAAGTTCCTGCTGGAAGATACATCGTATATTTATAGGTATATCTATATTTCTTTAAGTATTCCTCTTTGTCGATTGGGATGCGAGCCAAGGCAAACGACGTAAAGCCACGGTTGTGAAGCACATAAAACGACTCTGTATAGCAATACCATTTATCCAAATTAGGCACCGTAGGACTATCTATGTCCATGTGATCAGGTTGGATGGAGACGTCATACCATTCAAAATCAGCATGACTCAAGTCGAATGAGTTTGGATTTGCCGTACGGTGATCGATGCCTGTATCACACAGAATCATGGAATGACCCGGCAAGACAGGATGGTCATGTCCACTACCAGGAACCACATACAAAGACCAGATGGTCATTGTGTCCTTACGAATATCAGGAGTATATTCAAAGTATTGCGTAGATTTGAACTTAGACTCGCAGAAAGCCAAGCCATCGGCATAGAGCACATGGTCGGTATTATTGTATATCTTAATATAGCTATCACCATTATACTGCAAGCCTGAAGAGCGCAAGGTGCCAGAGAAGAAGATTTCCTCAAAAATGAAGTCATCGTTCTCTGCAGAGAGATAGGTCTCAATCGAAATATTCTTGGTCTCCCCTGTTACCTCCACATTCTCTGCCTTTCCTGTCAAGATACCTTTACTTTCTATTTCCTCTCCCTCAGAGTTCTTGGCTGTATATATGACATTGGCAGAATAGACGCAGTCGTAAAGTCCCTCCAGTAGGCTGACATTCTTCAAATCGTCCAAAACAGTTACCTTACCCGTAGATAAATTGGTCATCTTCAAAGTTTGGTCCACAACCTTCAGGTTTTCAACTCCTTCCGGCATGGATATACTAAACTCCGAGTTGGTGTGTGGAATATCAGACGTTTGGTCTTCACAAGCCAACAAGAACAAACTCACCACCCCAAAGACCAAAAACCATATTGTTTTTGTTACGTTTCTAAAATCTTTCATCTTCTTACACCTTATTATATTATATAGTAAAACCTGCTTCAACACCAAAATAGGGCGAAGCATTTCTACGAATCACTCTTCCGTTGGCTGTATAATCTGGCAAATAATCCAAAATTTTATTAGCAAAGAAAGAAAGACGCATATACCTACCTATTTCCTTAGTCACCTTCAGATTGACAACCATCGACATTGGGACTGTAAAAGCCTTAAATTGATCGTCGTTATAGGTTCTTGCCAACTGTAACAGATAAGGGTCATTCAGGCTTTCTTCCGTATAGTCATGAAGTTGTCCATCCTCCGAAGAAATATAGGCTATTGGCATACCATTCTTCTTCATCTGCTTGGTACGAATCATCCACATACACTGCACAGAAGTGGTGAAGATAAGTTTCCACTCTGGTATCTGGGTGTCAAAAGTGACATTGGTATTCAAGCGGTCATTTTCTCGGCCATCGTTCCAGTCATAAAGCCCCACATACTTATTCCTAACCGTCTGTCCATTGACTACCGTACTGACGGCATCAAACATCGGTTGGCTATTGGTATATTGGGTATGGAACCAAGCCCCTGTCACATTCACACGAGTTTTGAGACAATGAATACGCTGGGAAGTGAAAGCCAACTCGATGCCCTGCTTCACCAGTTTACTGCCATTAGAAACCTGCTGATACCCATCCAACACTCTACGATTCTCGTATGGAAGTGTGGTATAATCCACACCGGCTTTCATTTGGCTCACGTCATAAGAACGGTAGTCATACACACCATAGATAGAAGAATAGCGGAAGCCCGAAGTCATCGACTCACGGAAATAATCCATGGAAAAGCGATTGTCGTTCCAATCCACATCCAAACGAATCTCCCACTTATAATTTCGTGCAGGCTTTATCTGATAATTGGTAGGATCCTGCACATAAGTATGCACAACAAACTTACTATCTTGCGTAGGATTCTCCGTATCATAATAAGCCATGCAGATAAAGTTACTATAATACTTATCTGGATAGAGATAATTGAGCGTAGGCATCTTGGTAGTGATACCATATCCTCCATTCAACGAAATAGACATCGGTTTACCTCCCACATCAAACTTCGGGAAATGCCAAGCGAGATTGGTACGAGGGTCGACATAATACTTACCACTCATATCAAACTTACTATCCAAGCCCAAAAGTGTATTCAAGCGAACACCAGCCATCAGTTCTATCTTACTCATGCCTATATTCGCTTTCATTAATTCTTCTGCAAAGAAAGAAAAGTTTTGCAAAGCAGGAATATCGGAATATTTACGAGGACGAGAACTCCAACCGCTTACACTCAAAGGTCTGTGCATATCATACACCTGTCCACGTCCAAAGTTCTTTGCAATATCCCAATTAGCACCTATTTTTATCGTATGGTTGGTATGAGTGGTTTTAAATCCCATTACACCTTTGGCTTTGACGTAGGCATTAAAAGGCTTTCCGTCACAAAGATAGTTGGCTGTATATTCCGCAAACACAGCTTGTGCCTCGTTCTCACCATCCGTCCAGGAGAGAGGCACGATGCCGTAACGCTGAAGTGCCACCAACGAGTTTGGTGCAAGCGGTCGAGCTGAAGGCTTACCAATGTATTGACATCCACTTCCTTGAACCAAGACTTCGGCATCTTCAAGTTGAAACTATTAGTCAATGCCAATCTACTAAAAGAAGACTTATATTCCTCCACATTGCCATAGTTGATATCAGGGTCACTCTTACTGTCATCAAAAGAACCTGAGTAATCAAAAGCGGAGTTATATTGCCAAAGATACTTCTTATCATTTTCACCTCGCAAGGTATAACGCAATGAACCTGTTACACGTTTATAGTTCTCGAAGTTATCGGTAGGATCTATCTTAGAGTCCATGTAACCTAAATCAACATTCAAGATAGAGTTGCCAGCACTATTGAGAGCCAAACCTTTGCCCAAAGAGAAGAGCTTACTGTAGCCATCAGCCTTGAAACGGGCTGTCAATGGGATAGCACGACGAATCTTCTTGATTTTCACCAATCCACTGGTTAAATTACCATACTCCACGGAAGGAATGCCACGTACCACCTCCACGCTCTCGATGTCATCGGTTGAGATAGAACGCATATCCACACCTCTATTGGTTATGTTGCGATTATTTTCTAACGTAGAAGAACTAGTTGAAGACTGCGTATCCGACAATGGGGAATATTGCATGTTGGCATCGGTGGAGATAGGAACACCATCTACCATAAACTGAGTTCCTAAAGAAGAAATCGAATAATTATTGTTTTTGGTAGTAGAACCATAAGCTCCCATCGTACCTGTCTCACGAAGGGTTATCGTGTTTGCCTCTCCCATGTTCGGATCTTTGGCATAGCCACCAGGAAGGAGTTCCATAAGATCGGCAATACTGTTCGGCTGGAGATGAGTCATCGCATCTCTACCTATTACAGATGAGGTTACAGGACCATTGCTGGCACGAGCTGTCACCACCACCTCGCCAAGAGCAGCAACATCCTGGCACAAGCGATAAGTGGCACCATTATGAAATGGCACATCCAAAGACTTGTATCCCACATAACTGATACGTATGATACTTCCTTCTGTCGTATTGTTCAAACGAAACTGACCATTGATATCCGTGACTGTCACTATTTTTTTAGAGCCTTTCAACGTCACTGTCGCCCCTATGATTGCCTCTTGAGTCTTACTATCAATGACCTTTCCTGTCAAATTTTGAGCCTCAGCCATCACCACAAAAAGCAATAGCAAGAGGGTACTAACCATCCTTCTCATCTTACCTTGATGCTTTTACCTTTTTTTATATGATATAGAATTCGGCTGCAAAGATATGAAGAAAAGGAAAAACATACAATACCTAAAAGTAGGTAATTTAGAATACGTCTAAAAAGGAAACGGGCTCTCAGAAGAGAGCCCATTACATTATAATTGCTTCATCGACAGGGCGATACGTTTGCGCTTCAGGTCGACTTCTGTCACCCTGACCATCACGTGCTCGTGGAGTTTTACCACTTCTGAAGGGTCGCTCACATAGCGGTTGGCCATTTGTGAGACATGAACCAAACCGTCATTGTGGACACCTATATCAACAAAGGCACCAAACTTAGTGATGTTGGTCACGATGCCCGGTACTACCATGCCTACTTGCAAGTCCTCAATGGTCTTGATGGAGGCATCAAACTCAAACTTCTCCACCTCGCCTCGTGGGTCGAGTCCGGGTTTGTCGAGCTCGGCCATGATATCGGTAAGCGTAGGCATGCCTACTTCGCCACTCACATACTTCCGTATGTCTATCTTTTTCTGCAAGGCTTTGTCCTCTACCAGTTGCTTTACCGTCACACCCTGATCTTTGGCCATGGTCTCTACGAGAGAGTAACGCTCCGGGTGAACGGCGCTGTTGTCCAAAGGATTTCTTGCTCCAGGAATGCGGAGGAAACCGGCACACTGCTCATAAGCCGAAGGACCTAAACGCGGCACTTTCTTCAGTTGGGAACGAGAGGAGAATGCACCATTCTCACGACGATACTCCACAATATTCTTCGCCAATGTGGGACCGAGACCACTCACATAGGTGAGCAGATGCTGAGAGGCTGTATTGAGATTGACACCCACCGAGTTCACGCAACTCATCACTACCGAGTCGAGACTCTTCTTCAACTGACTCTGGTCCACATCATGCTGATACTGCCCCACTCCGATACTCTTGGGATCGATCTTCACCAACTCAGCCAAAGGGTCCATCAGTCTTCTGCCGATAGAAACCGCTCCACGCACCGTCACATCCTCATCAGGAAACTCCTCGCGGGCAATCTTAGAGGCAGAATAGATAGAGGCTCCATCCTCGCTTACCACATAGACATCTACCGGATGCTCAAAATCTATCTCGTTCAGCCACTCACTGGTTTCCCTGCTTGCCGTTCCGTTGCCTACCGCCATGGCCTCAACCTGATACTGGCGCACCATGCGCTTCATGGCAGCAGTGGCCTCCATGCGCTTGCTGCGGGGGGGTG
>ERZ791624.1025-NODE-1025-length-14861-cov-2.513778_pt1 | contig 14861 bp, 19 predicted proteins | sample MGYA00510058_ERZ791624 | MGnify/ENA primary metagenome ERZ791624 (study PRJEB30046, sample SAMN00715158) | human gut metagenome | study: EMG produced TPA metagenomics assembly of the A metagenome-wide association study of gut microbiota in type 2... | reverse complement strand
ATCGTGCGAAGGGCGGCCCCGGGGGGCCCCTGCGGCAGCAGGGCGCGGGGCGAGCCGCCGGTCATCTCCGTTGCCCCGGCAATCCGCAATGCCATCCTGAACGCAACGGGTGTCGCGATGAACGAGATTCCGATGACCCAGCAGAGGCTGGTGGCGGCATTTCAGCAGCATGGTCTGATCTGAGAAAGGCGGTGCGGTATGTACGATATTGAGAATTACTACGAGGCAAAGTCGGTCGAGGATGCCGTCGCGCACCTTGCTGCCGACGAGAAGGCCGAAGTCATCGCCGGCGGGACAGATGTGCTCGTGAAGCTCCGTGCCGGCAAGGATGCCGGCTGCGATTTGGTCGCATCCATGAGATCCCGGAGCTGAAGGGCGTGGACAGGCTGACAGACGGAACGATTGTGATCGGACCGGCCACCTGCTTTACGGACATCACGAATGATCCCATCATCCGGGAAAGTCTCCCGTATCTGGGGGAGGCGGTCGACACGGTCGGCGGCCCGCAGATACGGAATATGGGCACCATCGGCGGCAATCTCTGCAACGGGGCGACCTCCGCGGACTCCGGCGCAACGATGCAGACGCTCAATGCCACCCTCGTTCTGCAGGGACCGGAGGGTTCCAGAGAGGTTCCAGTCACTGAATTCTATACAGGTCCTGGCAAAACGGTCCGCAGGCGGGACGAGGTTCTGATTGCGATCCTGGTAAAACCAGAAGACTATATCGGCTACTCCGGATGCTACATCAAGTATGGCAAGAGACGCTCGATGGAAATCGCAACGCTCGGATGCTGCGTCAGAGTGAAGCTGGAGGCGGCAGGCGCAGAGCGGGCAAAGGCAGAAGAGCCAGATGGAATACAGGGTAGTTCAGCCACACGGCGGGAGGAGGCGGCAGGCAGCCCGGTACTTCCGGATGCCGGCTTCCGTCTGGCAGATGTCAGGATTGGCTATGGTGTCGCGGCACCGACCCCGATCCGCTGCAGAAAGACCGAACAGATGCTGAAGGGCATGGCGGCAGACGATCCGGCGATCTATGAGATCATCGCCACGCACGTCGAGGAAGAGGTCCACCCCCGTTCCTCCTGGCGCGCTTCAAAGGAATTCCGTGTTCAGCTCATCAGGGAGATGGCAAAACGCGCTCTTGAGCAGGCCATCCTCAGAGGCATCGGAAAAGGAACCCCCGGAGCAGGAGACTTCCCGCCGGTTGAACTCGGAGAAGAACAGACGATGGGTGAGACAAAAACACAGGGCACAGCAGATGCGGCTGGAATCGCGGATGGCGGTGAAGACGTAAGCTGCGGGAAAGGCGGTGAGAATCATGCTTGAGATTGTCCATATGACCGTCAACGGAGAAGAGAAAGAACTTGCCGTCGATCCGAGAGAAAGCCTTCTCGACACCCTCAGGAACCGGCTGAATCTGACCTCTGTCAAGAGAGGCTGCGGGGTCGGTGAATGCGGCGCCTGCACCGTCCTGATTGACGGGACAGCCGTGGATTCCTGCCTTTACCTGACCATGTGGGCCGAAGGCAAACACATCCTGACCGTCGAAGGACTCAAGAGTCCGACGGGAGAGCTTAACGAAGTACAGCAGGCATTCATCGATGAAGCGGCTGTCCAGTGCGGCTTCTGCACGCCAGGCCTGATTCTGACCGGGGTGGAGCTTGCAAACAGCGGAAGAAAGTACACTCGGGAAGAGCTCCGCAAGCTCATCTCCGGCCATCTCTCCGCTGCACAGGATATGAGAACATCCTGAACGCGCTGGAGAAGGTTGTCGGATATCCGAAGGAGCAGGAAGACTGAAGGCAGCACCGTTTTTCACCGTTGCGAGACCAGAAGAGCTCAGGAATCGTGACAAAACTGCAGAATCAATAGTCAGAAATCGTTTCGAGTAAAGAAGGGCGCATCCTGAAAGCTGCAGGATGCGCCTGTTTATGAGTGAGATTTTAGAATTAATCAAAGGCATATCAGATATCTTTACGTATATTATTCCAGGGGCTTTGCTAATATTTGTTTTTGACTTTTTTACATCAAAACATATTGGCAATGAAAAGTTTTTTCTGATTAAGTGCATAGTATATAGTGCTATATTCAGGGGAATATTTGCAGTTCTGCATACAATTCTATGGTTTTCTATAATAACTATTCCTTGGAATATAACAAGCTTTTTGCTTTCTGTTGTAGCGCTGTTTTTAGGAGCCCTTTTTGCTTGGATCTATGAAAGAAATTGGTTTGATAAGTTAATATCCCATATTAACGGTAAGTCCATATATACTGATATATTTCCGGTCATATTTGGTGAAACTGGTAGTACTTTGAAAGTAAAAATGAATGATGGGAGAATATTTTTAGGCCAATTAAGCTATTACGAAGAGAAGGGCAAGGAATCCTGGATTTCATTGGAAAACTATAAAATTGTCGGTGAAAAAGACGGAAATTATTCATCTTCGGCTTGCAAAAATGTAGATGCCTTTTTGATTTTCTGCTTATCCGATGTGCAAACTATTGAGGTATTTAAGAGCTCAGTTAATAATTAAGAAGGAGGAATAGCAATTCAGCTTGATATTTATACTCCGTCTAATCATCTTCTCCTTCTTCATTATCTTCGGTTTCCACCTCTCCTTACGCAGTAAAAGCTTTCGAGCTGTCGTATCTGTGATCTATGGAGCTGTTCTTCTTTATTACACTTTCCTGATTCGCGTCCGTTTCAGCGTGGATGTAAGCGCCAGTGACTACGACACGCAGTAAACACATCGAAAAGTGTGGCGGAGGAGATATGGAGCATTATAAAAGCGATCTTCGGTATGCAAGCCAATGGCAACTTGACAGGGAACTACACACAAGCCTTTGTGCTCAACGTGCTCCTGATGATTCCACTCGGGTATTTGGTCTGCTTGTGGTTACTTGATGGAGATATTGCTTCATCGGAAGAAGGGAAAGCAGGGGGGCTGTGGGCACAGGCGTAAATAAGGCTGTGAAAGACGAAGAACCCTGCGTGGAATCGGTCAGAAGCGTCGAAAAGAAAGGCATCACAACAATCCTGATTTGCATCGCTGTCAGTATTTGCATCGAACTTCTCCAAGGTTTAACTGGTCTTGGAATGACAGACCTCAACGATGTTATCGCTAACACCTTAGGTAGTTGTGTGGGTGTTATGATGGTGTGGGTGCACATTTCTTACCGGATGAGGAGGGGCAGAGTGTGATCGGCAAACCTTCCTCAAGAACGGTGAGAATGAAAATCCGACTGTGTGACATAAAAGTGTGAAAAGAAAAACGAACAGAAATGAAGACTTCATTGATCACATCTGTGATCTTTACGGCGATTATTATGATGACACAGAAGAGGACTCTTCGATCGGAGGAGCAAACTGGGCACCGGGACAAAGGGCAGAACATAAGTCGCTGCGTGTGTTTCAGGAGGAACTGGAAGATCAGGGAATAAAAATGTCCACAGCGAAGATAAGAAAGATTCTGATCACAGGCGGCCGGTATAGTACTGCTTTATCTCGTTCGATTGAAGAACTGATGGAGGAGTATAAAGGCCTGCCGGATGTGGAGAGCAGGGTCGCCGAAGAGCTGGGAATCAAGCCATCGACTGTGCGGACTTACGTTCCCTATAAGAGACAGGTCTACAACGAGGATCAGAGCGAGAAAGCCAAGAGTATCAAGCGCTGGCGGGATAAGAAAAATGTGGAATTGCAAGAGAGAATTGATGAGGAGATGAGGGAAGCGATGGAGAAGCTGGGGGCGGTTCTGGGAAAGGAAGAAGCACAGGTGGTCATGGAGACGATTGCCGCGCATCCGGACAAGGTGAAAGAGAGTTTGGGCACAACTAAGTGAATTGGATTGTGCAAAACCCAATCTAATCCTGTTGCATAAGACGCTAATATGGTATCCAAAAATAGAAGAGGCAATAGCACTTGATTTATAAGAACATAACCACAGGGCGCTTCATTGACCGCTCGAACCGCTTCATTGCTCATGTGGAGATCGGCAGTGTGACGGAAACCGTCCATGTGAAGAATACGGGGAGATGTACAGAACTGCTGATTCCCGGTGCAGAGGTGGTACTTTCAAAATCGGATAATCCAAAAAGAAAAACGAAATACGATCTGATCGCTGTTTATAAAGAGAAGTTGGGTCTTATAAATATCGACAGTCAGGCTCCGAATCATGTGGTCCAGGAATGGTTGGAAGAACTTCCCTTTGATCTGGTGAAGCCGGAATACACCTACGATAAATCGCGTATCGACTTCTATATGGAAAAGGGGAATAATCGTTTCCTTCTTGAAGTGAAAGGCTGTACGCTGGAAATAAATGGAATCGGCTATTTTCCAGATGCACCGACCGAGCGAGGCGTGAAGCATCTCCATGAGCTGAGGAAGGCGGTGGAAGAGGGCTATATTGCAGCAGTTGCATTTGCCATTCCAATGCCAAAGGTAGTGAAGGCTCTGCCAAATGATCAGACACAGCCGGAATTCGGAGAAGCACTGAGAGAAGCTGTAGAGACGGGGGTGAAGGTCTTGTATCTTCCCTGCATTGTGAAACCGGATGAAGTGGTTGTTGATCGGGAGAAAGCGTCATATCTTAACAGTGGATTCTTAAGCACAGTGATATCAGAGGTGTGACAATGCCAGATTTACAGAGATTCAAAGATGCTCAACGAAACGATTATGAACAGGCGCTTCAAGAAGTCAAATCAGGTCAAAAGCGTACACACTGGATGTGGTATATCTTCCCGCAGGTTCATGGATTAGGGATGACATCCATTTCTGATTATTACTCTATCAAAAGCTTGCAGGAAGCACAGGATTATCTGAAAGATCCGGCCCTCGGAGCAAGGCTTGTGGAGATAAGTAAGGCACTGTTGGAACTGAATACATCTGATCCTCATGCTGTATTCGGCAGTCCGGACGATTTGAAACTTCGATCCTGCATGACACTTTTTGAAAGAGCAGATCCTCAGAATCCTGTATTTGGAGAAGTGCTGGACAAATACTACGGAGGCGAACGGGATCAGCGGACGCTTGAGATATTAGACGAAGAGTAAACAGAAATAAAATTTTATTTTTGCATGAGAAAGATAATCTATTTCAATGAAAGCACTGTCCAGAAAGGAAAATCAATATGAAGCTTCAATTATACATGTTCGAAAATTGCCCATATTGCAGACGGGTTATGAATAACATTGCTGGAATCGGTCGAACCGATGTGGAGATCCATGACATTCACAAGAATGAAGAGGATTATGATCGTTTGGTACGCGACGGCGGCATGGATCAGGTTCCGTGTCTTTTTATCGACGGCAAACCGCTCTATGAAAGTCTTGATATCATTGACTGGCTAAACGCGCATCCACAAGAAAAATAAATTACAATCATGGTTCATCGTGTAGGAATTTTTACGCGCAGCTAAGTGAGCAATATTTAGAAAAATCCCGGCTGGGTGCTGTGGCTTTTGCGGCCATTTCGCCTAGCCGGGAATTTTTTATTCTGTGCGCTCTAGCACGTTAATTCGATGGAGATTGTGAAAAAAGTCTGTAAAAGTTAATAAGCGGGGCCTTCTATGATACATTAATTCATAGGAGGCCTTGATTTATGGCAAGAAAAGAAAAGCAACCCGTTCACCATGTCGTAATGACTGATGGCAAGCGTGCCATCATCCAGCAGCTCCTGCAGGAGTATGACATTGAAACTGCAGAAGATATCCAGGACGCTCTAAAAGATCTTCTTGGCGGTACCATCAAGGAAATGATGGAAGCCGAGATGGACGATCATCTTGGATATGGCAAGTCCGAGCGAATAGAACGTTCTGAACAAAGCGATTATCGTAATGGCACTAAGCAAAAGCAAGTAAATACAAGCTATGGCTCTATGACTATTGACGTACCACAGGATCGGAACTCAACATTCGAGCCAAAAGTTGTAAAAAAGCGCCAAAAGGATATCTCTGACATTGATCAGAAGATCATCTCTATGTACGCAAAAGGGATGACAACCCGCCAGATCTCGGATACCCTCATGGATATCTATGGTTTTGAAGCTTCAGAAGGCTTTATTTCGGATGTAACTGATAAGCTCATGCCGCAGATCGAGGAGTGGCAGAACAGGCCTCTTGATGAGGTATATCCAGTTATTTACATTGATGCCATCCATTATTCTGTACGAGATAACGGCCTTATCCGCAAGCTTGCAGCTTATGTTACCCTTGGGATTAATTTAGAGGGCCGTAAAGAGGTCCTTACGATAGATGTAGGCCAGAACGAAAGTGCAAAATACTGGCTTTCCGTACTTAATTCGCTTAAGAACCGCGGAGTCAGAGATATTATGATCATTTGTGCAGATGGCCTTACAGGCATAAAGGAGGCAATCTCAACAGCATTTCCTCAGACCGAGTACCAGCGCTGCATCGTGCACCAGGTGCGTAACACGCTTAAGTATGTTGCGGACAAGGATCGCAAGCCGTTCGCAGCTGACTTGAAGAAAATCTACCATGCCCCGGACGCAGACAGCGCTGCAGAAATCCGGGACAAAGTAGAAGAAAAATGGTCTGAGAAATATCCTCGTGCAATGAAAACCTGGAGAACAAACTGGGATGCAATCACACCTATCTTCAAGTTTTCACCCGATGTACGTACTGTTATCTATACTACAAATGCGATAGAAAGTCTGAATTCCACCTACCGCAAGCTTAACCGGCAGCGGAGCGTTTTTCCAAGTGACCAGGCACTATTGAAAGCCCTGTATTTGGCAACCTTCGAAGCCACGAAAAAATGGACCATGCCGATTCGTAACTGGGGAAAGGTTTACGGAGAAATGGCCATCATGTACGAAGGACGTATGCCTGAATAACAAAAACTCCAGCCGCATGTAAAGGGTAAAATAAACACCAGCTTGTGCTGGTGCTCTTGACACGCGTCTGCCGTTTTGTTAATAGTTAACCAAGAGCCGACAGGCAGAAATCTGCTCGTCGGCTCAACCATTCACCATCATAGAAGGCTTTTTACAGAAAAACTTTCACACTGTCGCGTCTGCGGATTGCCCGGAAGCGCGGTGAACTCACCGTTCTCTATGAACTTCTCTTCGAGAACGTCATAGACCGAGCTGATACACAGGTTCTTGTTCTTCTCGTTGTTGCGCAGTACCTCGATGATCACGGACCGGAACGGTTCGACATCAAAAGCCTTTGGCTTTTCGAGTTTCTCGCCGGGATTGTCCGGAACGACATCCATGTCATAGTACTTCCTGTTTGTCGGGGCAGAGGGAGGCTTGATTCCCTGTGCCTCGTAGTAGCCGGGGATCTGACTCTTTGTATAACCGCGGAGCTTGAGATCCTGTATTTCCTGCATCATGACTTTTGTCAGCATCGGTAGTTCCTCCTCTCGTATATCTTGAGAAAAGTATACGTGAGTCGGCGATGCTCCTCCTGTTTTACCTGCTGCACAGGAAAAAAGTCCCCGCATGTAAAATCACTTGCCGCGCACAGCCCCTGGACGTAAATTCACCGAATCGGTACCCGCCGTTTCCGTGCAGGTTACTGGACCCTATTCCAAAGTCAGCTGCATACGTTGTTATGAAATCAAGACAGTTTATTCGGTCTTCCGATAGTGGTTCATCCACAGTGTACATTAATAAAAGGTACCGTATGGCTTGTTCAAATACGGACCCGATTCCAACACTTATTGCTTCCATACCATCTTTTTGTCATTTACAAGAAAATGACACACTCCTTGTTTCACTTTGTTACTGATCCAGTACTTGGAACTGCTCAGGATGTAAGCATCTACGGGAACAGCAGCTGCCTTATCCATTACTTCCAGCATCCGGTCATAGCCGTTCATATCTTTGTTGTATCAAATGCTAGTGTCACTATTATGTAAAACTATGGAAGTGCAGGGGGGTCTGAACAGTTACCTTTTCGGAAGGATTAACTTCAACTCAGACGTATGAAGGGGTGGAACTTTGAAATTCAATTCACAAACACAAATCAATAATGGGATAATTTGTGAATAATATAGATTCACGTTCGTTGTTTTGTTATAATATTAGTGATTAGGTATTGGAAAGGTTGACCTAACAATGTAATCGGAAAGGCGGTGAGATGTGTGAATGATGCTACAAGAGCATATATCAATAAAATAGCTGATGCAGTTCGTTCTACATTTGACGTAGCCATCCCAATCGACAATATTGATAGTTTAGTAAATAAATTAGGCGGCAGTATTGTTGAAAAACCCGGTCTTGATCAGCTCTATGATGGGACAATCAAAAAAGTAGGGGATAATTCCTTTGAAATAGCGATATCTCCTTATCAGGGCGACGAAAGAAGAAACTTTACAATTGCACATGAGTTGGGGCATTTGTTCCTACATATGGGATATTTGATCAGTAAAGATACATGGGATCAACAGAGCAATAGTCATCAATTTACTCGTTTTGGTGCTAATGAGCAGGAGTATCAAGCAAATGAGTTTGCTGCAGCATTACTAATGCCACAAAAAGAATTTAAAGAAAAAATAGAGGAGTATTCTAGTAGAAATTTTGTGAATATGGCTCAAGTGGCAAACTATTTTCATGTATCTATCTCTGCGGCAACTAATCATGGTAGATTTCTCGGATATCTTCAATGAGCGATGATTTCGATAACGATAGCGGGTTTGCGCATGCCCCTGATCCACAAAAAAAGAATGCCAATTCTTCTAAAAAACATAAAGAACGGAGAAGAATAGTACAGCGCAACGGATGGAAGTGTACATACGTCAATGGCAGACTTATAAAAAGGGAACCGGTTAATGACAAAGACTGCAAAGAAACAGCTGTTGCAAATCGGAAGGCCTCAAAGAAAGCTAAAACGATCATAGAGGAGCACTTACAAACCCCTGTTAATAAAATTAATACATCTGTATTGGCCGACAAGATTTCTGCCCTTGTTCGCGAATTTGCAGATATAAAGGTGCCAGAAGAGGTTAAAACTGCTCGGAATGAAGAGGCATCTCAGAACAAAGTAAAAACAGATCAAAAGATAGAAAAATCAGAAGAGCAGGAAAAATCATCATGTGCATCTTTTGGCGAGAATGAAACTTCATATTTGTGCTTGTTTTATTCTTTTGATATAGTCAATTCAACCGCTTATAAGTCCGTGACAATATGGTGGCCTGTGATCATTATGGAATTAATTCAGACGATAAGAAAGAGGGTCACAGGCAATCAGGAATTAGCAAACAGCCAAATGTGGAGAGTCATAGGTGATGAAGTCATTTTCGTTCTGCCAATACAGAATAAGACGATGCTTGTATCATCTATTGACTCTATTTTTAAATTACTTCAAGAGATGGTACGTTCTTTAAAAAACGGAAATTTCATTGAAAACATAGATAACCAGCAAGCTAAGAAGGATACGGTCTTGTTGAAAGATCAAACACAAATGCTTTCCTTAAAGTGTGCGGCCTGGATCGCGGCAGTTTCAGATAGTCATAATCAGGCTAATTATTATAATAATATTTCATTCGACTATCCAGGTACATCGCAAAGTCCTGAAATGCATGAGTTTTTAGGAAGGGACATAGATGCTGGCTTTCGTGTAAAACAGGAGACAATGGATCGAAGGCTTGCGCTTAGTTTTGAACTTGCTTATTTGTTAAAGGATATAAGACGAAATTGCCTATATATTATAGATTATGTTCGGCTGAAAGGTGTTTGGGAAAATTCATTATATCCTGTCGTTTGGTACTATAATGAAGAAATAATACGATCTATCTATGAGAACACTGATAATTATCATGAATATAACAAAAGCGAATACAGCTTTGCTAATAGCTTTAGATATGATGAAACAGAAGGCAATGACCTGGTTATAAATTACTTTGCACGTGGGAAAATGCCACGAAAAAAGAAAAATGGTAGTAAAGGTTCCCAATCTCCAAGGACTCAAATTGAAAAAGACGGAGTTTTACTTCCTAGCGGAATGTTCAGTGTGGACAAAGCCTTTGATAAAATAGCCAGAGACAGAAACCTTAGTTTCAAGATGGATTACTTGAAAGAACTGTTTACTGACAAGGTACTTATAGCTACGAGTATTAAAAAGCCGCTAGAGTTGCATCTTGCGGTTGTTTGTTATGATCCGGAAACTCATAAAGTAATGATTGCACGCAGGAGTGAAAATCACTCATTGAATCCGAGAAAATGGGATTTTGGTTGTGCAAAAGCTTTGAGTAGAGAAAACATAATAGACACAGTGAATGATTATTACCTTCACACATTTGGGTTACAAATTGAACTTGTATTGGACAAAACTCGTAATGAAAGGCAACCGCAACCCTTAGCTATATATGAGATAAAAAAACATGGTCACATAAAAAAAGGACTTATCTTGATGGCAGTGGTCAAAAATAAAACGGAATTTCATGATTCAAGTATATACGAGGAGACAAAGTGGGTTAATTATGAGGAGTCTAAACAAATAAAAGAAGATGATGCTGTAATTGATTTTCATAATACCATAAAAAGTGTATTTTCAATGAAGAGCGTCTTAATAAAAATAATATTGATTGATTTAGTTATGAAATTATATGATTTTTTAGATAAGCAATTGGATAAGGTGATTGGCTGGCTTAATTATGCTGAGGCAAAGCTTGCAGCTATTATAGCATTGAATATTGCGATATTCGCTGCCGTTACATCTATAGAAAGTTTGAATCTCCTGTTAAAGATTGCCGTTGATTTTTTTATAGGAGTTTCTTTTGTTATAGGACTAATTGGCTTGTTTCCGAAATCAAAGACTTCAAAATTTCAAAATCAATCGCCTAATAAAAACTTATTATTCTACAAGTATATTGCCTGCATGTCGGATGGAAATGAATATATTAATAAAATACAGAAATCATATAATTTTGAGAGTGCTGATATAAACCATATGATTAAAGGAGAGAAGTATTCACAAATTGAACTTGATTGTGCGACAGAGATTGTAGAAAATAGTAAGATTATTGTTAGAAAGAATAGACTTTTTTCTGCGACTGTCTTCCTTGATATTATTTCCTTGGTGATTTTTTGCATTGGCGTTTTTGTTTCTTATAAATTAGGAAAATGTCCTTGTGCGCAATGATTATCGAGCCTTTTTATGCTGGGACCGCTGACCAGATTATAAACGTCAACCAGAAAGTGAGCCGCCCGCTGATCTGATTTTGAGCCACTAACGCTGGCTTGAAAGTGAGCTACTCATCGTTTCTGTTTCTTTGCCTGTTCGAGTCGGTACGATTGACCGTTCATGTCGAGGATATATGACTGGAACGTCAGCCGGTCTACCATCGCGGCGACCATCGCTGTGTTCTCGAACAGGGTAGTCCATTCGGAGAATGGAAGGTTTGTTGTTACTATAATGCTGCCGCGTTCACTACGGTCAGCGATCACCTTGAAAAGCAGTTCCGACTGGTAACGGTCGAAACTCACATAGCCCATCTCATCCAGGACCAGAAGATCAGCCTTCCGGATCCGCTTCTCCAGCTTGCCGAGGACGTAATTATCACGGGCTTCGGAAAGCTCCGTGGAAAGAGAGGCGGCCTCCTTCAAGGTGTCGTACTCATGAAGGTAGACGGCACGGATATGGACAGGATCCTTGATCCCCGGAGACTCAGCACCGGACTGCGCCTTTAGGAACGCAATGATCGTATTCACAGTACTTGGCAACTGTGTTCCTTGAGATACCGAGCGTTTTAGCGATATGGCGCTGACTTTCGCCTGCCAGGTGTCGTTTGCGTATTTCGTCATAGTCTTTCATTGTGATAACCACCGATTTTCCCTCCGAATGAAGCATTCACTTCATTCAGAGTACTGATAAGGTGGCTCACTTTCAAGTCAGCGTTTTATGCTCAAGTGGCTCACTTTCAGAGTAGCATTTATCCCCATATCAATATTTGATAATAATCTGAGATTGAAGAAAGTAATGGAGGAACAAGGCAATTACTAAAAGACATATAGTTGACATATACCCCGACTGGGTATATAGTACCAACTGCAGGCAATATACCCGGTAAGGGTATTAAAACGGGAACTGACAGATTAGCCCTGAAGATCGATCGGGAGAAGAGACAACGAGGAGGTACTGCATATGGAACAGATGCAGGAGCAGAAGAAGCCGGAGGATGTTCAATGTTGTTGTGGGAGCGGAAGGCATAAAAAACGGTCACCGGAGGAAATCCGGTCGCTGACCAACCGTCTCTCACGGATAGAGGGACAGATCCGCGGCATCCGAAGCATGGTTGAAGGAGGCGCTTACTGTCCGGACATTCTGGTTCAGTCATCTGCCGTCACTGCGGCTATGAATGCATTTAACAAAGAGCTGCTGGCGTCCCATATCAGGACCTGTGTCGCCGAGGATATCCGGGCAGGGGATGACGCAACGATCGATGAGCTGGTCAGACTGCTTCAGAAACTGATGAAATGAAGCTTTCCCAGTCTGGATTTCCAGCCGCCCAGAATCATATGGATCAGAATCATATGGAAGCCTGCTGTATGTATGAGCACGGAACATCGAGAGGAGGATATGTGATGACAAAAACACTGAAGATCGAGGGAATGATGTGCGGACACTGTGAGATGACTGTGAAGAAAGCGCTGGAGAAGCTTGAGGGTGTCAGCAGCGCGGAGGTCTCCCATGAGAAAGGGGAGGCAGTTGTCAGCCTTGACGCAGATGTTGACGATGCCGCTTTGAGGAAGGCAGTCGAAGATAAAGACTATAAGGTGACCGGAATCATCTCCTGAGGGCAGACTGACAATCGACAGAAATCAGTGCCTGTGCTATACTTTTTTTGTACAAAGCAAAGAGCCGCACAGGCACTTTCTGTCTTCAGAAAGGGGTGAATCCATATATGAAGAACATCGTCATTACCATTGCGCGCTACTATGGAAGCGGCGGACGGACAGTCGGACAGATGCTGGCGAAGGATCTCGGGATCGGCTAATATGACAAGGAGATTCTTCGGCTTGCCTCAGAAGATTCTGGGATCAATGAGGCGTTGTTTGCGAATGCGGACGAGAAGCTCCGGGGAACGCAGCTGTTCCGGATTATGAGGAGAGAATACCATGGCGAGCTGATCCCGCCGGAAGGGAGAGATTTCCTTTCCAACCGCAACCTGTTTAACTATCAGGCAAAGGTGATTGAGGGACTTGCCCAGGAGGAATCCTGTGTGATCATCGGGCGCTGTGCAGACTACATCCTGAAAGACAGGGAGAATGTCATGAGCGTATTCGTCTATGCATCTCCGGCATACTGTCTGCAGCAGGCAAAGCTGCGCGGGGCAAACGGCGGCCGTACGACGATGAAATATGTGGACGGGATTAATAAGTATCGGGCGGACTACACGAAGTACTATACCGGGCACGACTGGAATGACGTCCGCAACTATGATCTATGCATCAACAGCGGGAAGCTTGGCTTCGAGGGAACGGAGCAGGCGATCAAAGACTATATCAGAGTCCGGTTCCCGGATTATGAGAATCCGAACCTGTGAGACAATTTTCGAATGAACAAAAGAGAACGCTTTAAAAAAGCACTTCAGCAGCCGTGGGCAGCGATGACCTTCGCTGCCTGCGCCGCAGTGGTGCTGTTTCTGTTCCTCTCCAATCTCAGGATGATCGGAAGAGGGATCGGCGGTCTGATCGGCTTTGTCAAGCCCGTCCTCATCGGGCTGATCATTGCATATGTGACAGATCCGCTGGTTGTTTTTTTTGAACAGAAGGTATTCAGAAAGGTCAGGCAGGACACTGTCCGGAGAGGACTGGGTGTCCTGCTTACATTTTTCAGCATCGCCCTGTTTATCGTTCTGATTCTGGTCGCGCTGATCCCCCAGCTCATTTCGAGCGTGCGCCTGTTTATATCCAATCTGGATTCGTACAGCTCGGCCTTCAGTGGCCTGATGCAGCAGCTCAACGACTGGGCTTCATCGCACAACGTTGACATCTCGCAGTATACATCTGTCGGGACCAATGCGGTTCAGCTGATTACGAGCCGGCTTCCGAAGAGTGTAGACGGGATTCTGAATACGACAATCACCTACGGCAAGAATGTGTTTGACGGCGTGATCGCGGTCATCATCGCAATTTACTTCCTGATGGACAAGGTCAGAATCCGGAAAGGGGCGCACCGGCTGTGGAAGGCAATCGTCAGTGACAGCGGATATCAGAAAAGCAATCATTTTCTGGGAAGATGCAATGAAATCATGATCCGCTTCATTCTCTGCGATCTTCTGGATGGCTTTATTATCGGAATTGCGAATGCAGCGTTTATGCTGGTTGTCGGTTATCCATATATCCCCCTGATCTCCGTTGTCGTTGGCATCACGAACCTGGCGCCGACCTTCGGTCCGATTCTGGGGGCCGTGATCGGGGCGGGTATTCTGGTTCTGATTAATCCGTGGTATGCGCTGGTGTTTTTAATCTTTACGATCGCGCTGCAGACGGTTGACGGTTATGTCATCAAGCCGAAGCTGTTTGGCAATACGCTCGGGGTTCCTTCGATCGGAATCCTGATTTCAATCATTGTGTTCGGAAGAATGTTCGGAGCGGTCGGCGTGCTGCTGTCTATTCCATTTGCAGCAATCATCGACTATATCTATAAAGACGGCATTCTCCCGAAACTGGAAGCCAGGAGGGCAAAGAGGGATCAGGAGAAGAAGGAGAGAGCCGAGGTGTCCGCCCGGGAGAGGCAGGAAGGTCAGACGGAACGGTCAGAAAGGATTGAATGAGCTGACAGACAGAGAGGACCGGTCAATCCGGGATTGGAAAGGGCACGAAAAAGGATCCGTCGGCATGTACCGACCCCCAAAAGTTAGACCAAAAATCTAACATTTGGAGGTCGGTATTTT
>ERZ791624.1024-NODE-1024-length-14867-cov-2.136849_pt1 | contig 14867 bp, 15 predicted proteins | sample MGYA00510058_ERZ791624 | MGnify/ENA primary metagenome ERZ791624 (study PRJEB30046, sample SAMN00715158) | human gut metagenome | study: EMG produced TPA metagenomics assembly of the A metagenome-wide association study of gut microbiota in type 2... | reverse complement strand
TTTTGGTGGTTGTCGTCAACAAGTGGGACTTGGTTGAAAACAAAGACCAAAAGGTTATCACTACATTTGAGACAGCGATCCGCAACCGCATGGCTCCATTTGTAGATTTCCCTATTATCTTTGCATCGGCATTGACCAAACAGCGTATTTTTAAGGTGTTGGAAACAGCCAAGCAGGTTTATCAGAACCGAAAGGCTCACATCGGTACTTCCAAGCTGAACGAGGTGATGCTGCCTATCATCGAGGCTTACCCTCCACAGAGTGTGAAAGGCAAGTACATCAAGATCAAGTATTGCACTCAGTTGCCCAATACAACGATTCCTTCGTTTGTGTTCTATGCCAACTTGCCTCAGTATGTGAAGGAGAACTATCGCCGATTCTTGGAGAACAAGATACGTGAGAATTGGTCGCTTCATGGTTGTCCTATCATATATTTATCCGTCAGAAGTAACGTTAGTCTACGGGTGAGGACGAAATGTGCGAAATCTAATGATAAAGAGATGAAGAAACTATTTTTTTTCATAATATTGAGTATGGAATTGGGGCTTATATCCTGCAAGGATGAAAGTCCCAATCCAGGCTTTTTCGCTGGGGTCGCAGCTAAGGGCTATTACGACTTGCTTTTAGAGGGGAAGTATGAGGCTTATGTAGCAGGATTCAACCAACCCAATCGGTTGCCTGATAGTTATCATAAACAGTTGGTGCTAAATGCGCAAATGTTTGTCGAACAACAAAACGAGGAACGTAAGGGCATAAAAAGCGTTGAGGTATTGAACGCCAAGTCCGATACTACCCTTCATATAGCTGATGTCTTCCTACAAGTTGTCTATGGTGATAAGACCAAGGAGCAAATTGTGGTGCCTATGGTTGAGGTGGATGGAGAATGGAAGATGAGGTGATGTATGTAAAATACACCTGTTAATTGTTAAAATCTGATTGTATTTAGCGATTTTAACTATAATTATATTAAATCGGGGGGGTAAAATGAAATTATGTTATATTTGCAGCATAAATGACTACAACATGCTTTCTTAAGCAATCTTTTGTTATGAGTGTCAAATTAATGTTATGCATAATTTCTATAAAAAATCAGTAGTGTTCCCTACTCACAACGAGCTTTATGTGCTTGATTGTGAAAATGTGCTTTATATTAAAGCCGAAGACCATTATTCCCAAGTGTGCTATCGAACTGGAGTCAGGTTCTTGATCCCATTTGGGTTGACTTCTATCTATGAGAAAATATCACAGGCTTTTCAAGAAGAATGTTGTTTGATACGCATTGGTCGTAGTTATATTGTCAATATTCGCTGTGTTTTTCATATCAATACCATCAAAGAGGAAATAATCCTCGCTGATGCTACAGGCTCTAATCATGCTATACATATGTCCAAACAATCTTTGCGAGTCCTTTTGTCTATGATCAATGAACATGATTGAAATGCCCGTTAATTTATGTATTTCACGTAAATAATTGGGGTGTTCACGAAAACGTAGAGCAACCGAGGCTGAGATATAGTAGTTTTTTCCTATATTTGCTACCGACGATTTAAATATATAACTTAAAAAATATAGGATATGGTAAAAGATGTCTTACAAAATATATTATTGTTTCCCATTCAGAAGGAATTGTATCTTTTGGATTGCAACAACATTCTATATATGCAAGCTGACGATCATTACACATTTGTGTATTATCTATCTGGAGTGCGTTTTATGATACCCTTTGGGCTATCTAAGGTAACGGATAAAGTCATGGGAAATTTTCCAAACCAACGGTTCCTTGTCCGGTTGGGGCGTAAATTTGTAGTCAACTTGCGAGCCATCTTTCATGTCAATACTGTTAAGGAGGTGTTGTTGCTTACCGATAATTTTGGTTGTAATCATACCATTCATGTTCCAAAGGATACTTTACGTGACTTGATAGTAAAAATGGGTAATTCCCTTAAATATAATATTAATTAAAAGTAATGCCTATGAACAAAGTTACACAATTGAATGTCGCTCATGCGACAATTGACGAAACTATCCAAGTACGGGCTGTTCCAATTATGCCAATAAACAGCAATTTACGTGCAAGAAAACTGTGATAGATGAGAGTAAATCACACAATAGTAACAATCTAAAAACAAAAAAACATGAAACATTTATTCAATACACTTCTTTTGTTTGCCTTAGGGTCTATGGCTTCATTTGCCGACAATAAAGTCACGATACCTGATTTTTCTATCATTCCTGGTGAAGAAAAGCAGATAGAGATTCATCTCGACAATTCCGATCCTATAACAGATCTTCAGTTTGATGTTACTTTACCTGAGGGAATAGAGTATGTCGATAAATCATGGCATAAGGTTTTTGACCGTATCACCCGAAGAAGCCATAGCGTTATAGTGGCACGTCAAAAAAATAGTAATAAGTATAGAATTGGTTTTCTTGCTACTCCACAACTACCAGTTCCTGCAATAAAGGGCATTCTGGTGCTTTTATGACTATAAAAGTCAAAGCAGCAAAAGACTTTATAAAAACTACTGATATAGTCATCGACAATGTGTTAGGAGTCGATGCTACTAAGGATCCTTCTGAGTCACATGAGATGCCTGATCAAAAGACAAAAGTTTCAGTTAACGTTGGACAGTTTGGAAGCGATAATGACGAGATAACCTTGTCAGACAAGCCTACTTTGATTAACATAACCTTCGACAACACAATGGTTTTTTGTGGAATGCAAGCTGATATTGCTTTGCCAAAAGGTGTAAGTTTCGTTGATGGAGCAGATGGAGAATGGGTTACTTATACAGACCGTCTTCCAGAAGGATTATCGGCAGTAATTGCTCGTATGCCAAAAGGTGATAACGATTATCGTTTGCTTATACATGGCTTAACTAATCAACTTTCGTAGGTAATACAGGAACTCTTTTTGGTATCAACGTAGTTGCTGATAATAATTACGAGGGTGGTGATGTCATATTCTCTAACATAATTTTGTCCGATGTTAGAGGAAATAGCTTTACAGCCGAACCTTTCGTGATAAAGTGCAAGAACATATCTACAGGTATCAACCAGATTGAAACTATAGGAACAACTTTGCGGATGGTATCTATAACATTGTTGGTGTCAAGAGCGACAAACTGAAAACGGGTATTAATATTGTTGTGAAGAATGGAAAAGCGGTAAAAGTGGTTAAGCAGAAGTAGACATTCATGGAATTTATATAAAAAAGGCAGTGTATCCATTACGCTGCCTCTTTTTATATAAATTCGCGTTTGTTTATGAAGGATACTTGCATTGACCATTGAAGCCTGTCTGTGTTTAAAATAAGCGTTGATATGCTTATAGCAAAGGTTTCGGCAATGCATTATGGAATGCCTCATTATTGGGCTGTCTTTTCCTCTTCCATCTCAACTTTCTTTACTTTTCTGAACAGATCGGAAGCGAAGACCAGGTCGTTGAGTTTCTCGTTGGTAGAACTCATAACCTCGTCTTTATTGCCTTGCCATTCTTTTTGTCCTTTGTAGATGAAACATATATTTTCACCAATACCCATCACTGAGTTCATGTCGTGAGTATTGATGATGGTTGTCATGTTGTAGTCTTTCGTGATTCCCGACAGGAGTTCATCAATTACCAAAGAGGTCTTGGGGTCAAGTCCTGAGTTGGGTTCATCGCAAAACAGATATTTAGGGTTCATCACGATGGCTCTTGCTATGGCCACACGTTTCTGCATACCTCCTGATATTTCTCCAGGAAACTTCTCCTGTGCTTCAATCAGGTTTACTCTGTCAAGACATTCCTGAGCTCTCTTTACACGTTCTCTATAGTTCATAGATGAAAACATGTCGAGTGGAAACATTACATTCTTGAGTACCGACAAGGAGTCGAAGAGGGCTGCACTTTGGAATATCATGCCCATCTCGCGTCGCATGGAAATCTTTTCCTTCTTCGACATTTCCACAAAGTTTCGACCGTCGTATAGGACTTGTCCGCTTGTCGGGGTCAGCAGACCTACGAGGTTTTTCATCAAGACAGTCTTTCCTGAACCACTCTGTCCGATGATAAGATTGGTCTTTCCTGTCTCAAAAACCATATTTATTTTGTCGAGCACAGTCTTGTCTCCGAATGTTTTTGTCAAGTCTTTAACTTCTATCATAGTTTACGAAAGTATTTGTGTGAGGAAAACGTCAGAGAAAAGAATCAGTACGCTGGAACATACTACGGCATCAGTCGAAGCTTTTCCTACCTCGACCGATCCTCCTTCCACCATATAGCCGAAGTAAGAGGAAACACTCGAGATGATAAATGCAAAGAAGAGGCTCTTCACGATACTCATCCATACAAACCACTGGTTGAAAGCATGCTGCAATCCCAAAGTCAGGTCGTCAGGCGAAAGAATATGTCCTATGAATGCTGTTCCGTAGGCACCGATGATACCCATCGCAGAGCTGAAGATGACAAGGAAAGGCATGATGGTAACCAGTCCTAAAATCTTTGGCAATACCAAGTAGCAAGCCGAATTGACACCCATGATGTCGAGGGCGTCAATTTGCTGGGTAACACGCATCGTGCCTAATTCTGATGCGATATTTGAGCCCACCTTTCCTGCCAATATCAAACACATGATACTGGAAGAGAACTCCAGGAGCATGATCTCGCGTGTGGTATAACCCGAAACCCATCGTGGCATCCATGGACTTTGGATATTGAGCTTCATCTGGATACAGATGACAGCACCGATAAAGAAAGATATCAGCAGGACGATTCCTATGGAGTCGACACCCAGTTGAGACATCTCCTTCACGTACTGCTTCAGAAACATACGCATGCGTTCAGGACGTGAGAACGACCTGCCCATGAGAATGAGATATTTACCGAAGGTGGTAAGCCATTTTGATATTAGCATGTCAATAATTCTTCGTTTTATGGTGCAAAAGTAACCAAATTCCTCTAAAAAACTGCAATATTCAGAATAGTTTTTGATTTTATAAGTGATATTTGCTCGTTTTTTAGTATTTTTGCACCAAAAATGTGGAGAATATATTCTCTCACCTTTCAAACATTGTATATATTATGGATGAAATTCAAAAAACTGCATCACAGGTGGATACCGACAAGCACATGGTTTTGCGAACCGAGGGCTTGGTAAAGCGCTATGGTAAGCGAACTGTTGCCAATGGAGTAACCATCAAGTAAAGCAAGGTGAGATTGTGGGTTTGCTCGGTCCTAATGGTGCGGGCAAGACCACCTCTTTCTATATGACGACAGGATTGGTAGTGCCCAATGCAGGTCATGTGTATTTGGACGATCAGGATATCACTGGTTATCCTGTGTACAAGCGTGCCCGTGCCGGAATCGGTTATTTGCCACAGGAGCCAGCGTTTTTCGCAAGATGAGTGTGGAGGATAATATCTTGTCGGTCTTGGAGATGACGGGCAAGCCACGCGAGTACCAGATGGAGAAACTGGAAAGCCTTATCAATGATTTCGATCTGCAGAAGGTTCGCAAGAACTTGGGTGACCAGTTGTCGGGAGGTGAACGCCGTAGAACGGAGATTGCCCGTTGTCTTGCCAACGATCCAAAGTTTATTATGCTCGATGAGCCTTTTGCCGGTGTCGACCCTATCCAGGTAGAAGAGATACAGAATATTGTCTGGCGCCTGAAATACCGCAATATTGGTATTCTTATCACCGACCATAATGTAGATGAGACGTTGGCTATTACCGACCGTGCCTATTTGCTCTTCGAAGGCCGTATTCTTTTCCAGGGCTCACCTGAGGAATTGGCAGAAAACAAGATCGTAAAAGAGAAATACCTCACTACTGGATTTGTGCTCAGAAAGAAAGATTTCCAGCTATCGGATGAGCAGAAAAGAGCCGAAGAAGGCAAGTAAGATGGTTAAAAAAACAAATTTTTCTTTTATATATTAGGTATATTCAACAAATATGAGTAATTTTGCAAGCCAATGTGAATAAAAGAGAAAATAATTAATAATATAAAAACAAAACATCAAGATGAAAATTTCATTTGAAAATCCTGACAAGATTAATGGTCTTTTGACCCTCGTTGTCGAAGAGGAAGATTACAAGAATGATGTCGAGAAGACATTGAAAGATTATCGTAAGAAGGCTAATGTTCCAGGTTTCCGTCCTGGTCAGGCTCCTATGGGTATGATTAAGCGTCAGTTCGGTCCATCTGTAAAAATGGAAGCTATCAACAAGCTCGTTGGTCAGCAGATTTACAAGTATGTACAGGACAACAATATCCAGATGCTCGGTGAGCCTCTCCCATCAGAGAAGCAGGAGCCAGCTGACTTGGAGAATGGTACTTCTTTCACATTTATGTTTGATATCGCTGTTGCTCCAGAGTTCAAGGTAACTCTCAATGGTCGCGACAAGGTTGATTATTATAACATCACAGTTGATGATAAGATTCTCGATCAGCAGATTGATATGTACGCTCAGCGTGCAGGTAGCTATGAGAAGGGTGAGAAGTACGAGGAGAATGACCTTTTGAAGGGTGACTTGCGTGAGCTTGATGAAAATGGCAATACCAAGGAAGGTGGTATCACTGTAGAGGGTGCTATCCTGATGCCTAGCTACATCAAGGTTGACGAGCAGAAGAATCTCTTCAACGATGCTAAGCTCGGTGATGTAATTACATTCAACCCTAAGAAGGCTTATCCAGAGAACGATACTGAGGTTTCTTCACTCCTGAAGATTGAGCGTGAAGCTGTTAAGGACTTGGAGTCAGAGTTCAGCTTCCAGATTACAGAAATCCAGCGTTTCAAGAAGCATGAAATCAACGAAGAGCTCTTTAAGCAGGTTCTCGGTGAGGATACTGACGTGAAGGACGAGGCTGCTTTCCGTGCTAAGATTGCAGAGGGCTTGCAGGCACAGCTCGTTAACGACTCAGATTATAAGTTCATCCTCGATGTTCGCGAGCACTGCGAGAAGAAGGTTGGTGAATTGCAGTTCCCAGATGCACTCTTGAAGCGTATCATGTTGGCTAACAACAAGGATAAGGGCGAGGAGTTCGTAGAGAAAAACTATGCTGAGAGCATCAAGGAGTTGACATGGCATCTTATCAAGGAGCAGCTTATCAAGGCTCAGAATATCAAGGTTGATGACAATGACCTGATGGAGACAGCTAAGGAGGCAGCTCGTGCTCAGTTCGCTCAGTATGGTATGAACAACATTCCTGAGGAGTACATTGAGAACTATGCTAAGGAAATCCTCAAGAAGGGTGACGCTACAGATGCACTTGTAGATCGCTCTATCGATCGTAAGTTGGCTGCATCTCTGAAAACAGCAGTAAAGCTTAACGAAAAGGAGATTTCTGTAGAAGATTTCAACAAGATGATGCAGGAATAACATTTTTTTGAAAAAAAACTTCAAATAAATACGAGGTTATCGACTTTTTTTATTATCTTTGTTCCACCGAACGAGAAATAAGGGTCGATAACCTCTTTTTTCGTATGGTTTAAGACGTAAAATACTATATAGATATGAATGATTTTAGAAAATATGCAACCAAGCATCTTGGTATGAATGGTATGGTGCTTGATGATGTAATTAAGGCACAGGCTCAGTATATGAACCCTTACATCTTGGAGGAGCGTCAGTTGAACGTTACTCAGATGGATGTATTCTCTCGCTTGATGATGGATCGTATCATCTTCCTGGGTACACAGATTGATGACTACACAGCAAATACATTGCAGGCGCAATTGCTGTATCTTGATTCTGTAGATAGTGGTAAGGATATTTCTATCTATTTAAACAGCCCTGGTGGTAGCGTTACTGCTGGTTTGGGTATTTATGATACCATGCAGTTTATCTCTAGCGATGTAGCTACTATCTGTACAGGTATGGCTGCTTCTATGGCTGCCGTGCTGCTCGTTTCTGGCCAGGAGGGTAAACGCTCTGCTTTGCCACATAGCCGTGTCATGATTCACCAGCCATTAGGTGGCGTTCAGGGTCAGGCTTCTGATATTGAGATTGAGGCTCGCGAAATCTTGAAGATGAAAAAGGAATTGTATACTATCATTTCAGACCATTCTCATACTCCTTATGATAAGGTTTATACTGATAGCGACCGTAACTATTGGATGACAGCTGAAGAAGCCAAGGAATATGGAATGATAGATAATGTGTTGATTCGTAAATAACGAATTGTTTTAAGTAAATATGCGTATATATAATAAGGTGCGCAAGAAGAGATAATAATTATAATATGCCAAAGAAAGTATGTAGCTTCTGTGGAAGATCAGAAAAAGAAGTCAGATTACTCATCACGGGTATCAATGGCTTCATTTGCGAAGATTGTGCTAAGCAGGCTTATGATATTATACAGTCTACAGGAGTCTTAGCTCCTAAAGCTGGAGAGGGTAAGTTTGTTCTCAAAGAGGTGCCAAAGCCTGTAGAGATCAAAAAATACCTGGATGAATATATCATCGGTCAGGATCAGGCTAAGCGCAATTTGGCTGTCGCTGTATATAACCACTACAAGCGTTTGCAGCAGCCAAAGGATGAAGATGGTGTAGAAATCGAAAAGAGTAATATCATCATGGTTGGTAGTACCGGTACAGGTAAAACCTTGTTGGCGCGTACAATAGCTAAGATGTTGGATGTTCCTTTCACCATTGTTGATGCCACTGTATTTACTGAAGCAGGTTATGTGGGTGAAGACGTTGAAAGCATCTTGTCGCGTCTGTTGCAGGTTGCTGATTATGATGTGGCTGCAGCAGAAAGGGGAATTGTGTTCATTGATGAGATTGATAAGATAGCCCGCAAGAGCGATAATCCTTCTATCACGCGTGATGTGAGTGGCGAAGGTGTACAGCAGGGATTGTTGAAACTCTTGGAAGGTACCATGGTTAATGTTCCGCCTAAGGGTGGACGCAAGCATCCTGATCAGGATTATATCCATGTAGATACCAAGAATATCCTGTTTATCTGTGGTGGTGCTTTTGACGGTATTGAGCGTAAAATAGCTCAGCGTATGAATACGCACGTAGTAGGCTATAATTCGGTTCAGAATGTAGCTAAGATAGATAAGAAGGATTTGATGCAGTATATCCTTCCACAGGATTTGAAGTCTTTTGGCTTGATACCTGAAATTATCGGCCGTTTGCCTGTGCTTACTTATCTCAATCCGTTGGATAGGGAGGCTTTGCGCAAAATCTTGGTTGAACCTAAGAATTCAATTGTCAAGCAGTATCAGAAATTGTTTGAGATGGATGGCATCAAGTTGAAGTTTGATGAGGAAGCACTCGATTATATCGTAGATAAGGCGGTAGAGTATAAATTGGGTGCTCGCGGGCTTCGTTCAATTGTTGAAGCTGTGATGATGGATGCTATGTTTGAGATTCCATCAGAGAAGGTTAAATCATTCACTGTTACGCTGGAGTATACCAAGCAACAGTTGGATAAATCTCATCTCGGACAGTTGGAAACAGCATAAATCAGTTGGGCTTTTCGCCCAATTGAATGCTATTTAATCGTATATATAGACATATATAATAATAGGTGGATATGACAGAACAGGTTAATCTTACAGGACAGTTGAAGCATTATTTCGGCTTCGATTCGTTTAAGGGTGATCAAGAGGCAATCATCAGAAATTTGATGAGTGGCAATGATACTTTTGTATTGATGCCTACAGGTGGCGGTAAGAGTTTGTGTTACCAGTTGCCTTCGCTCATTATGGAGGGCACTGCTATTGTAATTTCTCCTCTGATTGCTTTGATGAAGAACCAGGTAGATGTTATTAATGGTTTGAGTGAAAGTGATGGCGTGGCTCATTATCTCAATTCATCATTGAATAAGTCGGCTATTGAGAAGGTGAAGAATGATATTCTCAATGGTACGACAAAACTCCTGTATGTTGCACCTGAATCTTTGACGAAAGAAGATAATGTTGAGTTCCTTAAAACTGTAAAGATTTCGTTCTATGCCATTGATGAGGCTCACTGTATCTCTGAGTGGGGACACGATTTCAGACCAGAGTATCGTCGTATTCGCCCTATTATTAACGAAATAGGTGTTGCACCTGTGATAGCGCTTACAGCTACTGCAACAGATAAGGTACGTACTGATATCAAGAAAAACTTAGGCATCATGGATGCCAAAGAATTCAAGAGTTCTTTTAACCGCCCTAACTTGTATTATGAGGTGCGCCCGAAGAACAAGGATATCGATCGTCAGATCATCATGTTTATTCGTCAACACAAAGGAAAGAGTGGTATTATCTATTGTCTCTCTCGTAAGAAAGTAGAGGAATTGGCAGAGGTATTGAAAGCCAATGAAATCAAAGCGGCTCCTTATCATGCCGGTCTTGATTCGGCTACCCGTTCTCAAACCCAGGATGATTTTCTGATGGAGCGTATTGATGTCATTGTTGCTACTATCGCCTTCGGAATGGGTATCGATAAACCTGATGTCCGTTTTGTTATTCATTATGATATACCCAAGAGCTTGGAAGGTTATTATCAGGAAACGGGTAGAGCCGGACGTGATGGAGGCGAGGGTATATGTATCGCCTTCTATGCCCGTAAAGACCTCAGAAAACTGGAGAAGTTTATGGAGAACAAACCTGTAGCAGAACAGGATATCGGCAGACAGTTGTTGCAGGAAACGGCTGCCTATGCAGAATCGTCTGTCTGTCGCAGAAAAATGTTGCTTCATTATTTTGGTGAGGAATATCATGAAGAAAACTGCCATAACTGCGACAACTGCCTGCATCCTACAGAAAAATTCGAGGCTAAGGATGCGCTGCTCGTTGTTTTGGAGTCTGTTGCTGCGGTGAAGGAGAATTTCCGCCAGGAATATATCATCGATTTTGTAAAGGGACGTGCTACTGATGATATTGTTTCTCACAAGCATGATGAACTGGAGGAGTTTGGAGCAGGAGAAGATATGGATGCCAAAGTTTGGAATCCTGTTATCCGTCAGGCGTTGATAGCCGGTTATCTCAAAAAAGATGTAGAGAACTATGGCCTTTTGAAGTTGACAGCTGCGGGTAAGCGTTTCATTAAGAATCCTGAATCATTCATGATCGTTGCCGATAAGGAATTCTCTGATGATTTTGATGGAGCGCCTCTGAGCGAGCATAATACAGGTGCTTTGGATCAGACACTTTTCTCCATGTTGAAAGACTTGCGTAAGACAGTAGCAAAGAAGCATAAATTGCCGCCTTATGTTATTTTCCAGGATATTTCTCTGGAACAGATGGCAACGATGTATCCTGTAGATATGCAGGAATTGCAGAACATACAGGGAGTTGGAGCCGGTAAGGCAAAGAGGTATGGTAAGGAGTTCTGTAAATTGATCAATCAGTATTGTGAAGAGAATCTGATAGAGCGTCCTGAGGAATTACGTGTCAGGACAGTTGCCAAGAAATCAGTCTTGAAGGTAAGCATCATTCAGAGCATTGACCGCCAGATAGATCTTGATGATTTGGCAGAAGCAAAAGGTTTGGATTTCTCAGAATTGCTTGACGAAATAGAGGCAATCGTTTACAGCGGTACCAAGCTGAATATCGATTATTTTATAGAGGAAGTTGTGGATGATGACCATGTAGATGACATCTACGATTACTTCATGGAGAGCGATACTGATGATTTGAATGTGGCCCAAGATGAATTGGGTGAAGACTACAATGAAGACGAAATTCGACTCGTCAGAATCAAGTTTTTGTCCGAACAAGCCAACTAATCACGTTAAATAGCATTAATAAGGTAAGATTTTCGTGAAAAGCGAACTCTATCTGAGAAATTATTGCTAAATTTGCACGCAATAAATTTTTAAAGGTTACAATATGTCATCATTTGTTGCAGATAAAATTGTAATGGACGGTCTCACTTACGACGACGTCCTTCTTATCCCTGCGTATTCAGAGGTACTACCAAAACAGGTAGAGTTGAAAACCAAGTTCTCTCGTAACATCGAGTTGAACGTTCCATTCGTTACAGCAGCGATGGACACCGTTACCGAGGCTTCAATGGCGATAGCTATCGCTCGTGAAGGTGGTATCGGTGTAATTCACAAGAACATGACCATTGAGGAGCAAGCTCGTCAGGTTGCTATTGTGAAGCGAGCTGAGAATGGTATGATTTATGACCCTGTCACCATCCGTCGTGGCAGTACAGTGAAGGATGCTCTTGATATGATGCATGATTATCATATCGGTGGTATTCCTGTGGTAGATGATGAAAATCATCTTGTAGGTATTGTTACCAACCGTGATCTTCGTTTTGAGCGCCACATGGACAAGAAGATTGATGAGGTAATGACCAGCGAGAATTTGGTTACCACTCACATCCAGACCGACTTGGTTGCAGCTGCTGCCATCTTGCAGGAGAATAAGATTGAGAAACTCCCTGTAGTTGACAACGAGAATCACCTGGTAGGTTTGATTACTTACAAGGATATCACAAAGGCTAAGGATAAACCTATGGCTTGCAAGGATGCCAAAGGCCGTCTTCGTGTGGCTGCCGGTGTGGGTGTTACCATAGATACATTGGATCGTGCCAAGGCTTTGGTTGAGGCTGGTGCTGATGCTATCGTTATCGATACTGCTCATGGTCACTCTAAGGGTGTAGTTGAGAAACTCAAGCAGGTTAAGGCTGCCTTCCCGCAGGTAGATGTTGTAGTAGGTAATGTGGCTACTGGTGAGGCTGCCAAGTATTTGGTAGAGAATGGTGCTGATGGCGTTAAGGTAGGTATCGGTCCTGGTTCTATCTGTACTACTCGTGTGGTTGCCGGTGTTGGCGTTCCACAGTTGAGTGCTGTTTATGATGTATATTCAGCTCTTAAGGGTACTGGTGTGCCTTTGATAGCTGATGGCGGTCTTCGTTACTCAGGTGATGTTGTGAAGGCTTTGGCTGCCGGTGGTAGCTGCGTCATGATCGGTTCTTTGGTTGCTGGTACCGAGGAGAGTCCTGGTGATACCATTATCTTCAATGGCCGTAAGTTTAAGAGCTATCGTGGTATGGGTTCTTTGGAGGCTATGGAACAGAAGAATGGTTCTAAGGACCGTTACTTCCAGAGCGACACCAAGGATGTGAAGAAACTCGTACCGGAAGGTATCGCTGGTCGTGTACCTTACAAGGGAACTGTACAGGAGGTTATCTATCAGTTGATTGGTGGTTTGCGTTCTGGTATGGGCTATTGTGGCGCTGCGACAATTCAGAACTTGCACAATGCTAAGTTTACCCGCATTACCAATGCCGGTGTTCTGGAGAGTCATCCACACGACATTACCATTACCAGTGAGGCTCCAAACTACAGCCGTCCTGAATAATAATGAATTGAAAGAAATGAAAATAAATGCGCTTTTAGCAGCTATGCTCCTTTCGGGGAGCATAGCTTTTGCTCAGGTTGATCCTGTGATTATGACCATTAATGGAGCACCTGTCACCCGTTCAGAATTCGAGTATTCTTACAATAAGAACAATTCAGAAGGAGTCATCGACAAGAAGACAGTCGGCGAGTATGTGGATTTGTTTGTCAACTATAAACTGAAGGTACAGGCAGCCCTGGATGCCCGCCTCGACACCTTGAGCTCTTTCAAGAAAGAGTTCGCCACTTATCGTGACCAGCAGATTCGTCCATCTATGATTACCGAACAGGATGTCGAGAACGAAGCGCATCGTATCTATGAGGACACACGTCAGCGCATTGATGGAAATGGAGGAATGGTAAAGGTTTCTCATATTCTGCTGATGCTTGGTCAGAAAGCGACTCCTGCCGAGAATACCAAGTTGAAGAGCCGTGCTGACTCTATTTATACGGTTTTGAAGAAGGGAGGCAACTTTGCTGATTTGGCAAAGAAATTCTCTGACGACAAGAGTACGGCTGTCAAGGGTGGCGAACTGCCCTGGATCAGTAAAGGTCAGACTGTGAAGGCTTTTGAGGATGCAGCTTATTCGCTCAAAGTGGGTGAGATCAGCAAGCCTGTTCTTTCAGAGTTTGGTTACCATATTATTAAAAAGGAGGGAACACAAAATTTCTTCCCCTATGACTCGCTTAGGACGGATATCATCCGTTTTATTGACGCAAGAGGGATAAGGGAAAAAATTATCAACGACAAGTTGGACCTCTTGCCAAGAGTATGCCCGCCGGTACAACAGCCGAGAACATTCTCGACAAGAAGGCAGAAGAACTGTCTGCCAAGGACAGCGATTTGAAGAACCTGATTCGCGAGTATCATGACGGCTTGCTGCTCTATGAAATCAGCAATCGTCTGGTATGGGACAAGGCTTCCAAGGACGAGAAGGGTCAGGCAGCCTACTTTGCCAAGAACAAAAAACGATTCAAATGGAATGAGCCCCGATTCAAGGGAATAGCTTATCATGTAAAGGATGCGGCAGACGTTGAGGCTGTCAAGAAGAGCATCAAGGGAAAGGCTTTCTCTGAGTGGGCAGATATTCTGCGCAATACATTCAACAAGGATTCTGTGATTCGTATCCGTGTGGAGAAGGGTATTTTCAAGAAAGGCGACAATGCTGTCGTCGACAAGATGGTCTTCAAGAAAGATACCACTGTCAAGGCTTTGAAGGATTACCCCATTGATGCCACCTTCGGCAAAGTGCTGAAGAAAGCTCCTGAGGATTATACCGATGTCAAGTCACAGGTGATAGCCGACTATCAGGATATGTTGGAGAAAGAATGGGTGACAGCCCTGAGAAAGAAATATCCCGTAGTAGTCAACAAGGATGTATTGGCGACAGTCAACAAGCATTAATCAAACGAAAAACAAAGATACATGAAAATAGAGAATAAGATCGCTTTGGCTTTTGTTGCTCTGATGTTTATCATGGGCATGAGCGCAAATACCAACAGGGCTTCTCGCCTTGCTAAGGCGTATGTCATGGG
>ERZ791624.1023-NODE-1023-length-14907-cov-3.838338_pt1 | contig 14907 bp, 7 predicted proteins | sample MGYA00510058_ERZ791624 | MGnify/ENA primary metagenome ERZ791624 (study PRJEB30046, sample SAMN00715158) | human gut metagenome | study: EMG produced TPA metagenomics assembly of the A metagenome-wide association study of gut microbiota in type 2... | reverse complement strand
CAGCACTTACTGCATAAAGGTTCGCCGGGTGTTCAACTTATTATTGCAATTCGGGAAAAATTTGAAAAAAGTAAGAAAGGCTCTTCCCCACCCTGCTTTTTTCAGGAAAGCAGGAAAAAGCGCCGAAGCTAAAGCTCCAGCGCTCAGGAATAAACAGGGCTCTTAAAGGATGCCACTAGGCAGCTGCATCGTAACGCCCGGTCCAATGGGAAGGCCCAAAGTCATCCAGACAATCAGGAAAATGATCCACGCAACCTGCAGGCAGACAGCAATCGGAATCAGATTTGAGACAAGGGTCCCAATGGCCGCTTTAGGCATATATTTTTCCTGTGCCACGGAAAGAATCATCCAAAGGTAGGGATTCATCGGTGTAAAGCAGTTTGTTGGCGAGTCGCCCAGTCGGTAAAGCAATTGCGTAAATCCAGGGTGATATCCCAAAAGCATGAACATCGGCACGAAAATCGGTGCGAAAATAGCCCACTTGGCAGATCCGGAAGACATAAAGATGTTGACGAGACTTGTGATGATAATGAAGACGACACACATGGGGAGTCCTGTAAAGCCAACCGTTTCGAGGAAATCAGCACCTGAAATGGCAAGGAGGGTTCCCAGATGGGTCCAACTGAAGAGGGCTTGGAATTGACCGCAGAAGAAGCAGAAAACGACGAATGCACCCATCCCGCTCATTTGATGGACCATCGCTTTGTTGACATCCTTGATGCAGGTGAAGGATTTTGTTGTCACGCCGTACGTAATGCCAGCCAAGCTAAACATGATAAACAGAAGGGGAATGAGGCCCTTAAGGAGCGGAGAACCAACAAAAGTATGTCCATCCTTAGAGAGGATACCCGAGAAAAAGCCAACAGCCAAGATGGCAATATAAAGGACAATGACCAGACCCGCACGGTTAAGTCCCTTGATTTCGAGTTCCGAGACACCGCCCAGTTCCTCATCAGCACCGGGCCCTTCGTATTTGCCAAAGCGTGGCTCTACGATTTTGATGGAAACAAGGGCAATCATGAAAGCACAAAGGAAAGTAGAGACAAACATAAAATACCAGTTGCACGTTACGTCTACAGCAAAGATTCCCGCTTTGCCAAAGAACCCATCAATGGCTTGGTTCGTAAGGCCTTGCAGCAGGGAATCGGTTCCGGCAATCATGAGGTTAGCGCCAAAGCCCGCTTCCGCGCCTGCAAAACCGACCATCATCCCAACAACAGGATGCTTCTTGACACCGATATAGGCAACAGCCGCAAGGGGCGGAATGACAACCATGGCCGTATCGGACGCAATGTTGCCGCAGACGCCAAGAAAGGCAACGATAAAGGGAACGAGAGAGGGCGGTACATTCTTCATGCTGCGGCGCAGCAGCGCGGAGAGCATGCCTGATTCTTCACAAAAACCAATGGCAAGGGTCATGGTAATGACAAGGCCCAGCGGTGCAAATCCGGTAAAGTTCTTCACCATCGTCGTGAGAAGCCACTGGATGCCTTCTTTTGTAAAGAAGTTCTGGGACGCCACCAGTTTGTGAGAGGCCGGGTTTTCCAGTGCGAATCCGGCCTGGGTGCAAATTGCCCCAACAATGGCCGTAATCACAAATAAAATGCCAAATAAGATGGCAGGAGGTGGCAATTTATTGCACACCCGTTCGACCGTATCCAAAAAACGGTCGAGGAGACTTGCTTTTTCTTGCAGCTTCTTTTCCATGTCTTTTAAGTTCCTCCTTTGATGGATCCGCAGGCAATTGCTTCATCGGCGGAGGATCCGTGAGGGTCAGGGCGAAATTTCCTTGGATTGACAGGGAATCCATAAGGTAAGGGTTCAGGGAAAAACGCGATGGCGATTCCTGGATCGCAGGGCGAATCAGACTTTTGAAGAAGGTCAGCGCCTTTCATATTGTCTGCGCAGTACGAAAAAATAAAGTGCATGATGCTGAAATGATGGGTCATTTCGTTTTTGATTCTGTATCTATTATAACAGATTTTTATTTTGTTATATCATATTTTCCTTATTTTTCTATTAATTTGTCCTTTTCAAAGAGACATTGTATGAATTCTTTTCAAAAATTATTCGTCTTTCCCGACTTCCTTTTTTATATTCATTCAGCCATCATTGATTATATAATTCTTTCAATTTTTGGCAATTCATTCCATTTTTATCAATTATTGTAATCACTATACACGGATTGCCTTTTTCTGCCTTCCTCTACTCCTCTTTTTATAGGCCATTTTATCATCGATAAAAATAGCTAAAAAAATCACTGCCCTGCAAAATGTTCGCAAGGCAGTGCACACGATAGGAAATCTAAGACAGATTATATTCCCTTACAAAATCCCTGGCGGCAGCGTCGCACCGACACCGGGGCCAATGGGGATTCCCAGGAGTGTCCAGGCGATGAGGAAAATGATCCAAATGAATTGGAGGGCAAGGCCCAAGGGAACGAGGCTGGAGACGAGTGTCCCAATGGCGATATCAGGCATATATTTTTCCTGGGCCACGGCAAGGACCATCCAAAGATAGGGCATAACGGGAGTAAAACAGTTGGTCGGCGAGTCGCCAAGGCGATAAAGGAGCTGGGCATAAGCAGGATGATATCCGAGCATCATGAACATAGGGACAAAGATTGGTGCGAAGATGGCCCATTTGGCAGAACCGCTTGACATAAAAAGGTTGATAAGCGCCGTGATGAGAATAAAGGCCACGCTGAGGGGAAGTCCTGTAAAACCGATTTCCTGGAGCAGGTCCGCCCCTTTGATGGAAAGGAGGGTTCCCATATGGGTCCAGTTAAATAGGGCCTGGAACTGACCGCAGAAAAAGCAGAAAACGACGTAGGACCCCATGGCACTCATTTGTTTGACCATAGCTTTGTTGATATCCTTTAGACTTGCAAATTTTCCTGTGGTGAGGCCGTAAGCAATGCCGGCTGCACTGAGGACAAAAAAGAGAATGGGAATGAGTCCTTTAAGGAGCAGGGAGCCCACAAGGGTATGGCCATCTTTGGAAAGGATGCCTGTAAAAAAGCCTGCCATGACGATGATGACGAAGATAAGAACGACAAGTCCCGCGTTTTTTATGCCGCGCTTTTCCGCTGTCCCGATTTCAGCGACGGTCTCCCCTCCCACGGCCCCTTCATAGGTCCCAAAACGGGGTTCTACAATCTTTTGGGAGAGCCACCCGATCACGAGGGCGACAAGGAAGGTCGAGGCAACCATAAAGTACCAGTTGCAGGTAACGTCAACGGCAAAGTCCTGGTTTCCCAAAAAGCCCTTGATGGCTTCGTTTGTCAGGCCCTGCAGCAGGGAATCCGTACCGGCAACCATGAGGTTTGCCGTAAAGCCTGCATTTGCACCGGCATAGCCAACAATCATACCAGCCACAGGATGTTTCTTGACGCCTAAATAAACAAGGGCACCCAAGGGCGGGATGACCACAGCCGCGGTATCAGAAGCGATGTTGCCCAAAGTCCCGACAAAGGCAATCAGATAAGGGACGAGAGCTGGCGGTACGCGGCGCATGGATCGATTCAGCAGGGAAACCAAAAGCCCTGATTCCTCGCAAAAGCCAATGGCCATGGTCATGGTAATGACAAGGCCTAAGGGAGCAAAGCCCGTAAAGTTCTTCACCATATTTGTGAGGAGCCACTGAATACCGGCCTTACTGAAAAAGTTCTGAGCCGTGACGATCTGGTGGGTGGCCGGGTTTTCAAGGCGCACTCCCATTTCCGTAAAGAGGACACCCAAAAGGGCGGTCAGGACAAAGAGCAGGCAAAAAAGAATAGCCGGGGGCGGCAGCTTGTTGCAGCCCTGTTCAACAAGGTTCATGAAGGCCGCAAGGGCGCCTTTTTGTGAAGTTTTTTTCTGGTGCTGTATCATCATCAATTCCTTCCTTGTGTCATAAAAATATCCGGCAAGGCACGAAAGCTCCGCCGGATGTTCGAAAAGTGCAGTACTTTTTTAAACTAGAGAGCGTACGGGTAGATATTTTTCCAAAAGGAAAGTTGTTTCAATCAGAGGATGCCTGGAGGCAGCTGCATGCCAACGCCCGGTCCAATAGGAAGACCCAAGGTTTCCCAAACGATGAGGAAAACGATCCAGGCAATCTGAAGGACGATGGCGATAGGAATCATGTTGGAAATAAGGGTCCCAATGGCAATGTCAGGCATGTATTTTTCCTGGGCCACGGAAAGGATCATCCAAATGTAGGGAGACATCGGGGTAAAGCAGTTCCCCGGAGAGTCGCCCAAGCGGTAGATGAGCTGGGTAAATCCAGGATGGTAGCCAAGGAGCATGAACATCGGAACGAAGATCGGAGCGAGGATGGCCCACTTGGCAGAGCCGCTCGAAACAAAGATGTTGATGAGGGCCGTAATGAGGATAAAGGCGATGCACATGGGCAGGCCCGTAAAACCGATTCCTTTGAGGAAGTCAGCCCCGGAAATCGCCATGAGCGTGCCCAGGTGGGTCCAGTTGAAAAGAGCCTGGAACTGACCGCAGAAGAAGCAGAAAACAACGTAGGCGCCCATACCGCTCATTTGCTTGACCATCGCTTTATTGACATCCTTGACGGATTTGAAGCTGCCCGTCGTGATGCCATAGGTAATGCCGGCAATACTGAAGAGGAAGAAAAGAATCGGAATGAGGCCTTTGAGGAGCAGCGAACCGACGAGAGTGTGCCCGTCTTTGGAAAGAATGCCTGTAAAGAAACCGACGGCAAGGATGACAATATAGATGACAACGGCAAAACCGGCACGATGAAGGCCTTTTACTTCAAGGGGTGTCACTTCCTGGATGGTTTCGTCTTCATCTTTGCTGTGATACACAGGGAACCGAGGTTCCACGATCTTGGTTGAAACAAGGCCAATCACAAGGGAGCACAGGAAGGTAGAAGCAATCATGAAGTACCAGTTACAGGTGACATCAACAACGAATTTCCCAGGCGTACCAAGGAACGCATCGATGGCCTGGTTCGTAAGGCCCTGAAGCAGGGAGTCCGTACCAGCAATCATGAGGTTTGCTGTAAAACCAGCCTGGGCACCGGCATAACCGACAATCATCCCAACAACAGGATTCTTCTTGACACCGATGTAAACAAGGGCAGCCAGAGGTGGAATGACGACCATGGCCGTATCGGAAGCAATGTTGCCCACCGTTCCAAGAAAAGCAATGAGAAACGGAACGATGTTAGGCGGTACGTTCTTCATACTGCGCCGCAGCATGGCAACAAGCATGCCTGATTCTTCGCAGAAACCAATGGCCATGGTCATGGTGATGACAAGGCCCAGAGGCGCAAATCCGGTGAAGTTCTTCACCATGCTGGTCAAAAGCCACTGGACGCCTTCTTTGGTAAAGAGGTTTTGGGAATAGACGACCTTATGGGTCGCGGGATTTTCAAGACCAAAACCAGAGAAGGTAAAGAACATCCCAACGAAAGCCACGATGAGAAACAGGATACAAAATAAGATGGCAGGCGGTGGCAATTTGTTGCAGACACGTTCAATCGTGTTGAGGAACCGGTCCACCCGGGACAGTTCCTTTTCATTTATTGCAGCCATAATGAGTCCCCCTTTAGATAGAATGAGTGCGCTGTATGAAAACCCCGGACGGGGAAATCATCTTTTTCAGAATTTTGGTACATATCCATTATATCATTGGAAAGGAGCCGCGCCTAGTAAAAACTAAGAAAGGCTGATATAATGGACCATGTAAAAATTTCTCCCTACAAAAAGGAGTCTGGTCATGGAAGACGTTGTCATCAAGATCCTTCCAGATTTTACAATCTGGAAGCTGCATAGTTTTAAAGAAATCCTTCTTTTTTTCCTCGTACTTGCGACGGGCCTTATTGTGTTCCGCTGGAAATGGCTCCAGATGAAGAAAGCCCGTACACCGGAAATGGCTATGAAGCGTGTCAAGAAGGCCATCAGGGATGGGTCCCATAAAAAGGTTTATTTCTTTGTGCCCCCAAAGGGCAGCCTTGCTGGCGTCGATCTCATTGCCCTTCTTCCGGGGAAGGCACTGCTCCTTAGAGTCATCCATAAGGGCTACCGCATCTACGGTCATGATCAGGATTCCACGTGGCGCGTGACGGATAACGCGTCAAGTCTCATCGTAAAAAATCCTGTACGGGCCCTCAAAGAATCCGAAGCCGTCTTTAAGGAAACTCTGGCAAAAGAAGGCACTCCCCACGTACAGGTGGAAACCATCGCCGTCTTTGCCGATAACTACGCCGAGCCATCGTTTTTTACGGAGGAAGACGTCCTTCCTCACCTAGCTTCGACGCAGACGCTAAAAAAAGAAGTCCAGCGGATAGTCAAAGAAAAAATGACGCCGGTTCCGGAAGGACTCAAGAAATCCTGCCTGAAACACTATGTACCTGCAGATGAAGGATAAGAAATAGGATTACCACGACAAGGGAGCGGAGGCTCCCTTTTTTGATGGAAAAAGCTGTTATATTATGAACATTAAACGCTTCTTTATTTATTTTGTTCATAATTAACATTGGTCTATTTATACAACACAAAAGGTGCCATTGTCAAGGGATTAGGAGAAATATTACGGACAATTTGAAAGTATATTGTATGCAATATGCAATCATTATGGAATTGTTTAAAAAAGGAAAGGACGAAAAAAGAGGATAAAAACAGGATAAAAAGTAGGTCAACGGAAAAATAAACAATGGGTATTGTTCGGATAATAAGAAAAGCCCCAAAGGCACGGACCCAAACCGCCCCCTATAGGAGGCAGCGTCGCTGCCTGTACAGTCTCTTTACTCCACCAAATACAAAAGCCGCGAAGAAACTCATATTTCTTCGCGGCTTTTCACTTACAGCTTATTCATCAGCATTTTCGCTGTCCATACTCTCCTGCACTTCATCGGGACGATGGAGTTTGAGCTGGATATTGCGGTATTTGGGCATGCCCGTACCTGCCGGGATCAGCTTGCCAATGATTACGTTTTCCTTGAGACCAAGGAGCGGATCGACTTTGCCTTTGATGGCAGCATCGGTCAGGTTTCTCGTCGTTTCCTGGAAGGAAGCGGCCGACAGGAAGGAATCCGTTGCCAGAGAAGCCTTGGTGATCCCGAGGAGGATCGGATGTCCCTGTGCCGGTTCCTTGCCTTCTGCCATGACTTCATCGTTTTCATCTTCAAATTGCGCGATGTCCACAACGGAGCCCGGCAGCATCTTCGTATCCCCAGCATCGTCAATGCGATATTTACGCATCATCTGACGGACCATGACTTCAACGTGTTTGTCGTTGATTTCAACGCCCTGGGATTTATAGACACTGAGGACCTGCTGTACGAGGTAGTGGCGCGTAGCGGCAGGACCGCTGATACGCAGGATATCGTGCGGATTGAGGGAGCCTTCGGTCAGGCGGTCGCCCACTTCCACATGATCGCCATCGGCAATATGGAGTTTGGCCCCATAAGGGATATGGTAGGAATCTTCCGTGCCATCTTCGCGGGTAATGATGACAAAACGGCCATCTTCCTTTTCCTGGACACTGACGGTCCCTGCCGATTCGCTGAGGATACCCGGATGTTTCGGTTTACGTGCTTCGAAGAGTTCTTCGACACGAGGAAGACCCTGGGTAATATCGTCAGCACCGGCAACGCCGCCCGTATGGAACGTACGCATCGTAAGCTGGGTACCCGGTTCCCCGATGGCCTGGGCAGCAATGGTCCCGACAGCTTCGCCGATTTCGACCTTGCGGGCCGTGGCGAGGTTGCGGCCATAGCACTTACGGCAGACACCAAAGTGGGATTTGCAGGTAAGGACGCTGCGGATCTTGACTTTTTCACGGAGGCCGGCGATGACATCAGCCATATCTTCTGTGATGTAGTCATTGATGTGATAAAGGACGTGACCATCCTTGTCTTCGATTTCTTCGGCAAGGGTTCTGCCCACGAGGCGGTCGCGGAGGGATTCCAGGACCGTGCTCTTGTTCTTGCCGGCCGTAATGGCTTCAACGTAGATACCGTCAACTTCATTGTTGCGGATACTCAGTTCCTTTACCGTACCATTATCAAGAATGGTTTCGATGAGCTCTGCCGTGAACTTATCGCCCTTATGGCCAAGGACTGTTCCTTCCCCATCAAGGATATCTTCCGCCACTTCCTTATCAAGGAAGTGATGGGTCATATGTTCACGGAAAGCCGTCTTGACCTTGTCTTCGCTGACGTTGATGGCAAGCGTCTCAGCGTCTTCACCATTTTCTTCATCGAGCGGATACAGACGGATTTCCAGGACCTTGGCAGCAAGGAGACGGTCAAAGACATCTTCCGTAACCACCGTATCGGCTTCGGCAATGATGGAATCATCGTCAGTAAGGACGCTGGAAGCAAGGGTACGGCCTACGGCATATTCCTTCAGCTTGCGCTGGCTGGAACCAAGAACGTTCTTGCAGAAACGAGCCCGTTCACGGACGAGGTTCATGTTCGTTACGTCGCAGTCATCTTCACGGACGATGACATCTTGGGCAACGTCGACAAGGCGGCGCGTAAGGTACCCAGAGTCAGCCGTTCTAAGAGCCGTATCGGCAAGACCTTTACGGGCACCGTGCGTGGAAATAAAGTATTCCAATACGGTCAGCCCTTCACGGAAGTTCGATTTGATCGGACGGTCGATAATGCGGCCCGACGGGTCAGCCATCAACCCACGCATACCAGCGAGCTGACGGATCTGCTGTACGTTACCGCGGGCACCGGAGTTGGCCATCATGAAGAGCGGGTTGAACTGATCCATGGTGTTCTTCATCAGGGCATCGGCAACATCTTCCGTAGCCTTGTTCCAAATGTCGATGACTTTGCGGTAGCGTTCGTCTTCACTCATCAACCCACGGCTGAAGAGGCGTTCGACCTTATCGACTTCTTTTTCAGCAGCCGCAAGGATTTCGCCCTTTTCCTTCGGGATTTCGATATCCGAAGCGGCAATGGACAGACCGGACAGACAAGCATTGTCATAACCGAGTTTCTTGACTGTATCAAGGACGCGGGCCGTGCCAAAGTTCCCGTAAAGTTTATGGGCCTTGGCGACGAGGCGGCCCAGTTCCTTCTTGTCAATGAGTTTGCCAAGAAGCCAGGTCCCATCTTCCTGCTTGGAATAGTACCGCATTTCAAGCGGCAGTTCGCAGTTATAGATGATATTGCCCATACTCGTCGTGACAAGGCTTTCGCCTACGTCGGACGGTTCAGGATAGATTTCGGAGTTGGGGACACGGACCTTGATCTTAGCCTGGAGGGCGATGTCCTTATTGAAGTATGCCAGTCTTGCTTCGTCAAAACTGATGAAGGAGCGCCCTTCCCCTTTGGCCCCTTCACGGAAAATGGTGAGATAATACGCACCCAATACCATATCCTGCGTCGGAACGGTGATAGGTTTCCCATCTTTTGGAGCCAGGATGTTATTGACACTCATCATGAGCACACGGGCTTCAGCCTGAGCTTCGGCGGACAGCGGCAGATGGACAGCCATCTGGTCACCGTCAAAGTCGGCGTTGAAAGGCGTGCAGACGAGCGGATGAAGTTTAATGGCGCGGCCTTCGGACAGAATCGGTTCAAAAGCCTGGATGCCCAGACGGTGCAGCGTCGGGGCACGGTTCAGCATGACAGGGTGTTCCTTGATGACTTCTTCCAGAACATCCCAAACAGCATCCGTTGCGCGTTCGACCATTCTCTTTGCGCTCTTGATGTTTGTTGCCGTGCCGTTTTCGACAAGGCGTTTCATGATAAACGGTTTGAAGAGTTCAAGGGCCATTTCTTTCGGCAGGCCGCACTGATGCATCTTCATTTCAGGACCTACGACGATAACGCTTCGGCCGGAGTAGTCGACACGTTTACCCAAAAGGTTCTGACGGAAACGGCCCTGCTTCCCTTTGAGCATGTCAGAAAGGCTCTTTAAGGGGCGCGTGCCAGGACCCGTCACGGCGCGGCCGCGACCGCCGGTTTCGATAAGGGCCACCAGCGCCTCTTGCAGCATGCGCTTCTCGTTGCGCACGATGAGTCCGGCGCACCGAGGTCTAAGAGGCGCTTGAGGCGGTTGTTGCGGTTGATGACGCGGCGATAGAGGTCGTTCAGGTCGCTTGTGGCAAAACGGCCGCCATCAAGCTGAACCATCGGACGCAGGTCCGGCGGAATGACCGGAATGACATCCATGATCATCCATTCCGGCTTGTTGCCGCTCTTGAGGAAGGCTTCGCAGACATCGAGACGGCGCACGATGTTGCGTTTTTTCTGGAGGCTCGTCTCCGTCTTGAGAGCTGCCCTCAGTTCCTTCGTCAGTTCTTCAACGTTGATTTCGTGGAGCAGTTCCTTGATGGCTTCGGCACCAATGCCGACACGGAAGGTATCTCCAAATTCATCCAGTTTTTCCTGGTATTCGGCTTCTGTCAGGAGCTGCTTTTTCGTCAGGTTTGTATCGCCCGGATCAAGGACGATGTAGCTTGCAAAATAGAGGACCTTTTCAAGGGCACGCTGACCAATATCAAGGATGGCGCCCATGCGGCAGGGAATCCCCTTGAAATACCAGATGTGGGAGACAGGAGCAGCAAGCTCAATGGAGCCCATGCGGTCACGGCGGACTTTTGCCCGCGTGACTTCGACGCCGCACTTGTCGCAGACTACGCCTTTATAGCGGATGCGTTTGTACTTACCGCAGTGGCATTCCCAGTCCTTGGTCGGGCCAAAGATGCGTTCGCAGAAAAGGCCGTCCCGTTCCGGTTTCAAGGTTCTATAGTTAATCGTTTCCGGCTTCGTGACTTCACCGTGAGACCAGGAACGGATCTTTTCCGGGGAAGCCAGGCCGATTCTCATAGAATGAAATTTATTTACGTCCAACAAGAGCACTCACTCCTTCCTACTCTTCATCAGAGCCGCTGTCATCGCCTTGGGAATCATCCATTCCCATGTTGCCGATATCGGCAATGACATCAAAATCGCTGTCTTCCGTCTGGTCTTCATCGGGGCTCACTTCTTCGTCGCTATTGGTGCGGCTTTGGGCTTGTTCCCCGGTGTTGGCAGCCGTGGAGACCTTGCCGGACATATCCATGTCAAGCTCGCGGGCAATATCGCCCATTCCGATATCTTCATCCTCATCGTCAAGATCGATTTCATCATCATCTTCATCGAGGACGCTTACATCAAGACCGATTGCCTGCATTTCCTTGACAAGAACCTTGAAGGATTCAGGAACACCCGGTTCAGGGATATTTTCACCCTTGACGATGGATTCATAAGCCTTTACACGTCCAACAACATCGTCGGACTTCACGGTCAGGATTTCCTGGAGGGTATAGGCAGCGCCATAAGCCTCGAGGGCCCATACTTCCATTTCACCGAAACGCTGTCCACCAAACTGTGCCTTACCACCAAGCGGCTGCTGGGTAACAAGGGAGTACGGACCGGTAGAACGTGCATGGATCTTATCGGCAACGAGATGGTGAAGCTTGAGGTAGTAGATGCAGCCAACGGTAACAGGGTTGTCAAAAGGTTCCCCTGTACGGCCATCATAAAGGACAGTCTTGCCGCTGGGATCGACACCAGCCGCTTCGAGGGTACGGGCCATATCGTCCTGACGGGCCGAGTCAAAGACCGGAACCGCGACAGGAACAGCGCCATCCACCGTTTCCGGCATGCCCAGTTCATCAAAATCATAGCCAGCTTTGCGCAGGTCTCTTTCGACGTTGGGGTCATGGTTATCAATGCGCATGCCCAAAGCGGTTGCTGCCCAGCCCAGATGGGCTTCAAGGATCTGCCCAATATTCATACGGCTCGGTACGCCCAAGGGGTTCAGTACGATCTGGACCGGTTCGCCGTTAGGCAGGAACGGCATATCTTCGCGCGGCAGGATGCGGGAAACAACACCTTTGTTTCCGTGACGGCCTGCCATCTTATCGCCTTCGCCGATCTTACGTTTTTGAACGATGCTGACACGAACCTGTTTATTGACGCCAGGCGGCAGTTCATCGCCGTTTTCACGGGTAAAGACTTTGACGGAAATGATGATCCCGAATTCCCCATGAGGAACGCGGAGGGAGCTGTCACGGACTTCACGTGCTTTTTCAGCAAAGATGGCACGGATGAGGCGTTCTTCGGCAGAAAGTTCCGTTTCCCCTTTCGGCGTGACTTTACCAACGAGGATATCGCCAGGGCGGACTTCAGCACCAACACGGATGATCCCGTCTTCGTCGAGGTCCTTCAGGGCATCTTCGGAAACGTTCGGGATATCGCGGGTAATTTCTTCCGGCCCCAATTTCGTATCACGGGCATCACAGTTGTATTCTTCAATATGGATGGAGGTAAAGACATCTTCCTTGACGAGGTCTTCGCTGAGGAGGACGGCGTCTTCGTAGTTGTAGCCTTCCCAAGGCATATAGGCAGCAATGGCGTTGCGGCCAAGGGCGAGTTCACCATGATCTGTTGCCGGTCCATCAGCAAGGACCTGACCTTCTTCGATCTTATCGCCTTTAAAGACGATGGGTCGCTGGTTGACGCAGGTACTCTGGTTGGACCGTTTGAATTTCAGGACATTGTATTCATCGATGCCTTTTCCATCATCACGGGTGATGAGGATCTTGTCACCGCTGACATACTTGACCGTACCAGCATGTTTAGCCAGGATGCAGACACCGGAGTCAACAGCGATCTTATATTCCATCCCCGTACCAACAACAGGTGCCTTTGGATTGAGCAGAGGCACAGCCTGACGCTGCATGTTCGCACCCATGAGGGCACGGTTGGCGTCATCGTTTTCAAGGAAAGGAATCAGGGCAGCTGCAATGGACATAACCTGTTTAGGCGAAACGTCCATGAAGTCAACCCGTTCCGGCGGAATCGCAAGGACTTCGTTCTTATCACGGCAGGTGACGTGGGTATTCACAAAATGGTTGTCTTCGGTCAGCGGTTCGTTGGCCTGGGCAACAACATAGTTATCTTCTTCATCAGCCGTCAGATAGACAATTTCATCGGTAACGCGCTTATTGACCTTATCGACCTTGCGGTATGGGGTCTCAATGAAACCATACCGGTTGATCACGCCATAGGCGGCCAGGGAACCGATTAGGCCGATGTTCGGACCTTCAGGGGTCTCGATTGGGCACATACGGCCGTAATGGGAAGGATGGACGTCACGGACTTCATAGCCGGCACGTTCACGGGAAAGACCGCCAGGTCCCAAAGCAGACAGACGGCGTTTATGCGTCAGTTCGGCAAGCGGGTTGTTCTGGTCCATGAACTGGGACAGCTGGCTGCTGCCGAAAAATTCCTTCACAGCCGCAACGACCGGACGAATGTTGATGAGGGCCTGCGGGGTGATGACGTCAGCATCCTGGATGGTCATGCGTTCACGGATGACACGTTCCATACGGGACAAGCCAATGCGGAACTGGTTCTGCAGGAGTTCGCCAACGCAGCGGACACGGCGGTTGCCCAGATGGTCGATATCATCTTTGCCTTCCATGCCATCAATGACGTTCAGGAGATAGCCAAAGGAAGCAATGACATCGGCCGGCGTAATGGTCCGTACGGAAGCTTCAATATCCTTTGTTACGATCATGCGTTCCGCATGTTCTTGGAACTTGACGTAGACGATGGCATAGCCCTCATCGGCAAAGATACCGCTCTTTTCGATGGTATCGATTTCAGCATCGCCAATCTTCGTCCCTGCAGGAAGGACCACGGCCCCTTTCGTACCATCCGGGTTTTCAGCGCACAGGTCTTCGGCAAGGGTCTTGCCATGAAGGCGATGACGCCAGCCCAGTTTCTTATTGATCTTGTAACGGCCGACATTTGCCAGGTCATAGCGGCGATTGTCGGAGAAAAGATTATAGATGAGCTGTTCCGCGTTTTCAAGGTTGGCCGGTTCGCCCGGACGCAGCTTCCGATAGATTTCCAGAAGGGCATCATCTTCATTTTTTGTTGTGTCCTTGGCAAGGGTGGCCACAAGATAAGGATGCTCCCCAAAGACACTGATGATATCATCATTTGTCGGCAGACCCATAACACGCAGAAGGGCTGTAGCAGACAGTTTGCGCGTCCGGTCCACACGGGCATAGATGATGCTGTTGAGGTCGGTTTCATATTCAATCCAGGCCCCGCGATTCGGGATGACAGTGGTCCCGTAGAGGAACTTGCCCATCGGATCCATATCCTTGGCATAATAGACACCAGGGCTGCGGACAAGCTGGCTGACGATGACACGTTCTGCCCCATTGATAACAAAGGTCCCCGTATCGGTCATAAGGGGGAAATCGCCCATAAAGACAGTCGATTCCTTGATTTCGCCCGTATCTTTATAAAGCAGACGGACGTCTACGTTCAAAGGAGCCGCATAGGTTGCATCTTTTTCCTTGCAAGTTTCGATATCATACTTCGGATCACCGATGGTAAAATTCTCAAAACTCAGTTCCAGACTGTTCGTAGCATCCTTGATGGGTGATACGTCCTGGAACGCGTCATGAAGTCCTTCCCTGATGAACCACTCATAGGATTTTCTCTGCAAGTCAATCAGATGCGGCATCTTCAGGACTTCTTTGATTCTGGCATAGCTGTACCTTTTACGGTTGCCATTATGAACCGGCTTGAACAACATATGGGTTCTCACTCCTTTACATCCTGCAGGTTTTTCAACACAAAAAAACAAGGCCCACAATCAAAATGAATCTTTGATTAGCCTTGTAAAAACCAAGTTCCCTCAGTCAGCATTTCGTGCTCCTCTCAACCAAACGATCGGAACGCGATGTCCAACCACTGAGCACTCGCGAAACCTTATAATCCTGCTAGTAAATAAAATTTCATGGACTGATATTGTACCATGTATTTTGAGTTATTGCAAGGAATTTTAAGCAAAAATAGTTATCCCCGAATTGCAATAATAAGTTGAACACCCGGCGAACCTTTATGCAGTAAGTGCTG
>ERZ791624.1020-NODE-1020-length-14952-cov-1.876284_pt1 | contig 14952 bp, 13 predicted proteins | sample MGYA00510058_ERZ791624 | MGnify/ENA primary metagenome ERZ791624 (study PRJEB30046, sample SAMN00715158) | human gut metagenome | study: EMG produced TPA metagenomics assembly of the A metagenome-wide association study of gut microbiota in type 2... | reverse complement strand
AGATTGTTGTTTTACCGGAAATGTTCTCGACAGGGTTCAGTATGCAAAGCCAGACATTAGCAGAGCCCAATTCCGGCAAAACAATCTCTACTTTGAAACAATGGGCATCCTTATTTCAACTGGCTATCTGTGGAAGCTATATTGCCACTGATAACGGACAGTTTTATAACCGTGCTTTCTTCCTCACTCCCGAAGGAGAATACTATTTTTACGATAAACGCCATTTGTTCCGCATGGGACGTGAAGCCGAACACTTTTCCGCAGGTAACAAACGGATCATCATTCCCTATCATGGGTGGAATATCTGCCTGCTTGTATGTTACGATCTCCGTTTTCCTGTGTGGAGCCGGAACGTCAAGAATGAATATGACTTATTAATATATGTAGCAAACTGGCCTATCCCCCGTCGCCTGGCTTGGGACGCTTTGCTCCGAGCACGTGCTTTGGAAAATCAATGTTATGTATGCGGTGTCAACAGAACAGGCATGGACGGATATCATCTTAAATATAATGGAGGAAGCAAAATCTATTCCGCTTTCGGAGAAGAAATAGCCTCATTGCCGGACGAACAGGAAGGAATAGCTACGACAAGCCTCCAACTGGGTGCTCTCAACCGGCTCAGGGAAAAGTTTCCGGTTTGGAAAGATGCAGACGAATTTCATCTTTAGTATTTGCTATAAAACAAATGTTAAAAACGGCTTGATATAGCAACAATACCTAGATGTTAGTAGTTAAACATATAGACTTCTTTTGTATCTTTGTCGTGAAAATACAGTCGTAAGGACGCTAATCTTACATAACTTAATAAACAACTTTATGAAAACAAATCTTAGTTCTCAAATCAGCCTCCACCGGGTCTCCCCCAGATACTACAGACCGGAGAATGCATTTGAAAAATCAGTCTTGACAAGACTCGAAAAAATCCCTACGGACATCTATGAATCTGTAGAAGAAGGGGCTAACTATATTGCTCGAGAAATAGCACAGACCATCCGCGAAAAACAAAAAGCAGGACGTTTCTGCGTATTAGCACTTCCCGGAGGTAATTCACCCAGCCATGTATATCAGGAACTGATCCGTATGCATAAAGAAGAAGGCCTTAGCTTCCGTAACGTGATTGTATTTAATATGTACGAATACTATCCGTTATCTTCTGATGCAATCAACAGTAACTTCAATGCATTGAAAGAGATGTTGTTGGATCATATTGATATTGACAAACAGAATATATTTACTCCTGACGGAACAATCGCCAAAGATACAATCTTCGAATATTGCCGGTTGTATGAACAACGCATTGAAAGTTTCGGAGGAATTGACATTGCTCTGTTAGGTATCGGTCGCGTAGGCAATATCGCATTCAACGAACCGGGTTCCCGACTGAATTCTACCACCCGCCTGATTTTGCTGGATAATGCTTCACGCAATGAAGCATCTAAAATCTTCGGAACGTTGGATAATACGCCGATCAGTTCTATCACAATGGGAGTATCAACTATTCTCGGTGCAAAGAAAGTCTATTTACTTGCGTGGGGTGAAAATAAAGCAGCTATGATTAAAGAATGTGTAGAAGGACCTATCTCCGATACCATTCCTGCATCTTACCTGCAAACTCACAACAATGCCCATGTAGCCCTTGACCTCTCGGCTGCTATGAACTTAACCCGTATCCAACGCCCTTGGCTGGTTACTTCTTGCGAATGGAATGATAAATTAATCCGCAGCGCTATCGTTTGGCTATGCCAGTTGACAGGTAAGCCTATTTTGAAATTAACAAATAAGGATTACAATGAAAACGGTCTGAGCGAACTTCTGGCATTGTATGGTTCGGCATACAATGTGAATATTAAGATATTCAACGATTTGCAACATACTATCACAGGTTGGCCGGGTGGCAAACCGAATGCTGACGATACTTACCGTCCGGAACGTGCCAAACCATACCCGAAACGTGTGATTATCTTCTCTCCGCATCCAGATGATGATGTAATCTCCATGGGTGGAACACTCCGTCGTCTGGTAGAACAGAAACATGAGGTGCACGTAGCTTACGAGACTTCCGGCAATATTGCCGTAGGTGATGAGGAAGTAGTTCGTTTCATGCATTTCATCAACGGATTCAACCAACTCTTCAACAACAGCGAAGACCAGGTTATCAATGAGAAGTATGCAGAAATACGTAACTTCCTGAAAGAAAAGAAAGACGGTGATATGGACAGCCGTGATATACTTACTATCAAAGGCTTGATTCGTCGTGGTGAAGCACGTACCGCTTGTACTTATAACAATATACCACTAGAACGTTGTCACTTCCTCGACTTACCATTCTACGAAACAGGTAAGATTCAGAAGAACCCAATTAGTGAAGCGGATGTGGAAATCGTACGTAACCTGCTTCGTGAAGTGAAACCTCATCAGATTTTTGTAGCCGGTGACCTCGCAGATCCTCACGGAACACACCGTGTATGTACGGACGCCGTATTTGCTGCCGTCGACCTCGAAAAAGAAAAGGTGCAAAATGGTTGAAAGACTGCCGTATCTGGATGTATCGTGGTGCATGGGCTGAATGGGAAATTGAAAACATTGAAATGGCAGTGCCTATCAGTCCGGAAGAACTTCGTGCAAAACGTAACTCTATCCTGAAACATCAGTCACAAATGGAAAGTGCTCCGTTCCTGGGTAATGACGAACGTTTGTTCTGGCAGCGCAGTGAAGACCGTAATCGTGGCACAGCTACTTTGTACGACCAGTTAGGTCTGGCTTCTTACGAAGCTATGGAAGCATTCGTAGAATATATTCCGCTATAAATAGAAAAGCTCTTAATTAAGAGAATATAAAACAATGAAAGAAGAGTGGGAAGTTTCGATACTTCTCACTCTTTTTTGTTTATTTTTGCGGGGAAAACCTAAAAGCATTGAATGATGAAAAAAATAATAGTGTTCTTCATATATCTGACAATGGGGATTAATATTCTTTTTGCCCAAGACATCGAAAGTAATATAAAAGAGCGGCTAACGGATTATTTCAATAAATATACCGCAACTGCCAAAATCAGCACCCCAAAACTGAATAGCTTCGACATTGATTATGACCGCAAAACAATTGCTGTTTATGCCTCTGAAAGCTTTGCCTACCAACCTTTTCGGTCGGAAACCGTAGAGACTATTTATAATCAAGTAAAAGATTTACTTCCCGGTCCGGTTCATTACTACCAGCTCACTATTTATGCAGACGGCAAGCCGATTGAAAATTTAGTGCCCAACCTTTATCGAAACAAGAAAAAAGATAAGGAACGGATGTCTTTGGACATTGATTATAAAGGAGTTCCCTGGGTGAAAAACATCTCACGCCCCAATGAAGTATCACGCGGGTTACAAGACCGCCATATCGCTGTCTGGCAAAGCCACGGTAATTATTTCAAAAACGATAAAAACGAATGGGGCTGGCAACGCCCCCGCTTGTTCTGCACAACAGAAGATCTGTTCACTCAATCTTTTGTTCTTCCTTATGTAATTCCGATGTTGGAAAATGCAGCGCCGTTGTCTACACGCCTCGCGAACGGGATACGCAAAAGAATGAAATCATTGTGGATAATGATACGCCTAACGCTTCTCTCTATCTGGAGGTAGGCAGTAAAAAAGCTAAATGGGACAGAGCCTCGGTAAGAGGATTCGCCCAAAAGAAAACAATCTACCAAGATGGGGAAAATCCTTTCGCAGACGGTACTTGCCGAATGATCTCCACAGAAAGAAAGAAAAAGAAGAACAAGGACCAAGCTTTTGCCGAATGGGTACCTACCCTGCCGGCAACCGGAACATACGCTGTTTATGTTTCTTATCAGACATTACCCAACAGCGTAAGTGACGCCAAATATCTTGTCTTTCATAATGGAGGGGTTACGGAATTTAAAGTAAACCAAAAGATAGGCGGAGGAACTTGGGTATACCTCGGCACCTTTGAATTTGACAAAGGCAACAACGATTATGGCATGGTGGTATTGAGTAATGAAAGCAGCGAACATGGTGTAGTATGTGCCGATGCGGTGCGTTTCGGTGGAGGAATGGGCAATATTTCCCGCGGAGGAAAGATAAGCGGATTGCCGCGCTATCTGGAAGGGGCACGCTACTCTGCCCAGTGGGCGGGAATGCCTTACGATGTATATGCCGGGCGTAAAGGCGAGAATGATTATGCGGACGATATCAACACACGCTCCAATACAATCAATTATCTATCGGGAGGTTCTGTTTATAATCCTACGCAACCAGGGCTAGGAGTACCATTGGAAATGACAATGGCACTTCACAGTGATGCCGGATGCAGCAAAACGGACGAAATCATCGGTTCGCTCGGCATTTACACTACTGATTTCAATAACGGCAAACTGAATATGGGAACGGACCGGTATGCTTCACGTGATTTGGCGGATATTCTGCTCACACAAATTCAAAAAGATATTCGTTCAAGCTATAATCTCCCTTGGACACGGCGCAGTATGTGGAACCGGAATTATAGCGAGACACGGCTTCCGGCTACGCCTTCCACCATTATCGAGCTGCTTTCACATCAGAACTTTGCCGATATGCAGCTCGGCCATGACCCCAACTTCAAATTCACGGTAGGACGCGCCATTTACAAAGGAATTTTGCAGTTTATTACCAGCCAACATGATAAAGATTATGTGGTACAACCGCTTCCTGTTAGCAACTTTGCTATTCGTTTCGGCAAAAAAAAGAATACGCTGGAACTTTCGTGGAAAGGAGAAGATGACCCGCAGGAGCCTTCAGCACGTCCACGGGAATACATTGTATATACACGCATTGGTTACGGAGGTTTTGACAACGGAACTTTAGTCAGCAAGTCTTCATACACTGTTAAGATAGAGCCGGGACTGGTTTATTCATTCAAAGTAACGGCCGCAAACAGAGGTGGAGAGAGTTTCCCTTCTGAAATACTCTCAGCCTACAAAGCAAAACATGAACGTGAAAAAGTTTTAATCATCAATGGATTTGATAGGATCAGCGGTCCGGCCGTCATCAATACTCCGGATAAAGCAGGATTCGACTTAGAGCAGGATCCGGGAGTTCCGTATCTGTCGAATTTCTCATTCTGCGGAGTACAAAGCGGATTCGACCGCACACAAGCGGGGAAAGAAGGGAAAGGAAGTTTGGGGCACAGCAGTAGTGAATTGGAAGGAATGAAAATAGCAGGAAATACATTTGATTATCCATTCATTCATGGGAAAGCGATTCAGGCAACCGGAAAATACAGTTTCGTATCATGCAGTGACGAAGCGGTAGAAAACGGAATCGTCACGTTGGAAGATTATCCGATTGTAGATTATATCTTAGGACTTGAGAAAGAGGATGCGTCAGCTAAGGCTTATTACAAAACATTTTCTTCGGCAATGCAACGCATTATCTCCAGTTATTGCCAATCCGGCGGAAATATACTTGTGAGTGGTGCATACGTAGGCAGTGACATGAATGGCACGCAAGGAAACAGGGAATTTACACAAAGAGTTCTGAAATATGGGTATCAAGGTAGTCTGACGGACAAAAATTCTAATCGGATCAACGGACTCGGACACACAATCAGTATTCCCCGATTGCCCAATGAGAACAACTATGCGATCCCCGCTCCGGATTGCATTGTCCCGGTAGATTCCGCATTTCCGGTATTTACTTATGCGCCTGGCAATCAAAGTGCAGGTATTGCCTATAAAGGAAACTATCGTACCTTCGTACTGGGTTTCCCTTTTGAAAGTATCCTGTCGGAAGCAGACCGTGCAATCGTTATGGCAGGCATATTGGGATTCTTTACTCAAAAATAAGAGTTCATTGCAGGGAAACAAAAAATATCCCTTTTTATAGCCTGTTTTTCATTTTAAATTCTATCTTTGCAAGAAACAATAACTCTTAAAACTAAAGAACAATGTATACTATACAAGCAAATCCCAGCGGTACACGCAGCATAGAGGTATCTACTGAAAATCTAAGAACAATTGAAAAATATTCTCTGTTCCGTCACCTGATTGACAGTACAGGTATTGTAGACGAACCGGTGCTGGACAAACTGAAATTGAATGTCCGCTCTCTTATCGCCAGTCAGGAAGAAGACAGTAAAGATTTGCTGGATCTTTGTATTGATGTGATTTATCACAATAATATGAAAGCGTTCGGCCTGCAACAGCTTATCAAGCTCTATCTGACCTGGCTCTCCAGTCCGGAAGCAGAAGAAGAGGAGGAAGAATGATTACGGTGGATACCCGGGGAACAACGGCATACAGTCCGTTAATTCCCGCAATCAAAGCCATGTGTAACGCTGTTCCCGGCGAAACGCTAGAAATCATCATGAACCATGCCGACGCATTTCAGGATTTAAAAGAATATCTGTCAGAGCAAAGCATCGGCTTTCGTGAGATCTATGACGGCGAACAGTTGACTGTGCAATTTACAATCGCAAAGAAATAACTACAAAGCGATAAAGCATAAAGTTATAAGGTGATAAGAGGCGTGGCTGAACTTTATAGCCCTATCATCTTATAACTTTATAAGTTTATCCGTATCTTTGCGGCATGAAAGATTTTCGACTGACTGACTGGTTACCTACAACAAAAAAAGAAGTAGAACTTCGCGGCTGGAATGAATTGGACGTCATTCTTTTCAGCGGTGATGCATACGTAGACCACCCTTCCTTCGGAGCGGCTGTTATCGGACGTATCCTCGAAGCAGAAGGATTAAAAATTGCTATCGTTCCCCAACCAAACTGGCGCGATGACCTGCGTGACTTCAAGAAATTGGGACGCCCCCGTTTATTTTTCGGCATTTCCGCCGGAAGCATGGATTCAATGGTCAATAAATATACTGCCAACAAACGCTTGCGCAGCGAAGACGCTTATACACCGGACGGACGCCCGGATATGCGCCCGGAATATCCTTCTATCGTTTATAGCCAAATTCTGAAAAAGCTATATCCCGATGCCCCCGTAATATTAGGAGGTATCGAAGCAAGTATGAGACGCTTGAGCCATTACGATTATTGGCAGGACAAAGTACAAAAAAGCATTTTATGTGACAGTGGCGCAGACTTGCTGATCTATGGTATGGGCGAAAAACCTATTGTAGAATTAATCCGCAAAATGAAAAACTTGCTCCCCACAGAACAAGCCACGTTGACAACCAACGAATTTAAAACGATCGTCGGAACAATTCCTCAAACAGCCTATCTTTGCCGTGCAGCAGAATGGACGGCAGCCGAAGAAGACATTCAACTTTATTCTCACGAAGAATGCCTGGCAGACAAGAAGAAGCAGGCAAGCAACTTCCGGCATATTGAAGAAGAATCCAACAAATATGCAGCTTCACGCATCACACAGGCGGTAGGAAACAAAGTGGTAGTAGTCAATCCTCCATACCCTCCGATGAGTCAGGAAGAACTCGACCATTCGTTCGATTTGCCTTATACCCGGCTGCCTCATCCCAAATACAAAGGGAAGAGAATTCCTGCGTATGATATGATTAAATTCTCCGTCAATATTCACCGGGGCTGTTTCGGTGGCTGCGCATTCTGCACCATCTCGGCACACCAAGGGAAATTCATTGTCAGCCGTAGTAAGGCATCTATCTTGAAAGAAGTAAAAGAGGTGATGCAACTACCTGATTTCAAAGGATATTTAAGCGATCTCGGCGGTCCTTCTGCCAATATGTATCAGATGAAAGGAAAAGACGAGGCGATTTGCAAGAAGTGCAAACGCCCCTCATGCATACATCCTAAAGTTTGTCCGAACTTAAATTCAGACCACCGTCCCCTATTGGATATTTATCATGCGGTAGACGCTCTGCCCGGTATTAAGAAATCCTTTATCGGCAGTGGAGTACGCTATGACCTGTTACTACATCAAAGCAAAGATACGGCAACCAATCGCAGTACGGCCGAATATACCCGTGAATTGATAGCCAGTCACGTCAGTGGGCGGTTAAAGGTAGCTCCGGAACATACAAGCGACCGTGTATTGTCCATCATGCGCAAGCCTTCTTTTGAACAGTTTGAAACATTCAAGAAGATATTCGACCGCATCAACCGGGAAGAAAACCTGCGTCAGCAGCTCATTCCTTATTTTATATCTTCACATCCCGGATGCAAAGAAGAAGATATGGCGGAGCTTGCCGTTATCACCAAACGCCTGGACTTCCACTTGGAACAGGTACAGGACTTCACCCCTACTCCTATGACAGTAGCGACTGAGACTTGGTATACCGGATTTCACCCGTACACACTGGAACCTATCTTCAGTGCTAAAACACAGCGGGAAAAACTTGCCCAACGACAATTCTTCTTCTGGTATAAGCCCGAAGAACGGAAAAACATTATCAATGAGTTGAGACGTATCGGACGTCAGGACCTGATAGATAAATTATATGGAAAGAAGAAATAATTCTTCTTTCCATATAAACAAAAACGATTAAAAGAGTTCCTCATTAACAATATATCATTCTTTCACCGGCAACGCCACAACTTCTTGCAACACACTCACCGCAGTTTCCACATTAGTCACATCTTTTATCAGCATACTTCGCTTGCCGTTCTGTTCACGCAGGTCACAACGGCGGGTATATTTCATCATATAATCTATCACTTTACCGAAAGCCTGACTTTGATAGAACGGACTATCCGGGTTGGAGACAAAGAACAACGTCATCCGACCACCTTTCAGGAAGATCTTCTCCGCTCCCAAGCGTGCTGCCAGACGGCGGAGAGGAACAATACGAAGCAATTCTTCGTTTCCGGCGGAACAGGTCCGAAACGGTCCTCCAGACGGGAACGGAATGCCTCTACGTCTTTATCCAGCATCAAACCGTCCAATTCACGATAAAGCAACATACGTTCGCTACTGCCCGTCACGTAATTAGCAGGCAATAACAGTTCAAGGTCACTTTCCACCTGACATTCATCCACAAAACCTTCACCGCTAATCTGCCCTTCACCTTTGATTTCATCCGCATACAAATCTGCAAATTCATCATTCTTCAATTCGTGAACAGCTTCGGAAAGAATCTTTTGATACGTTTCATATCCCAGGTCGGCGATAAATCCGCTTTGCTCGGCTCCAAGCAAGTTACCGGCACCGCGAATATCCAAATCCTGCATGGCGATATGGATACCACTGCCCAAATCACTAAAATTCTCAATTGCTTGTAACCGACGGCGTCCCTCTGCTGTCAGGCTACTCAACGGAGGAGCCAACAAATAACAGAACGCTTTCTTATTGCTGCGCCCTACACGGCCACGCATCTGATGAAGGTCACTCAAACCAAAATTCTGCGCCTGATTGATGATGATCGTATTGGCATTCGGAATATCAATGCCACTTTCAATAATAGTAGTTGCAAGGAGTACGTCATAGTCATAGTTGACAAAATCAAAAATGATTTTCTCCAGTTCGGCAGGTTCCATCTGCCCGTGTCCAATTGCCACACGACAGTCAGGGATATGACGTTCAATCATCGCTTTTAATTCGGGCAGGTTTGCTATCCGGTTGTTGACAAAAAACACCTGTCCGTTACGACTCATTTCAAAGTTGATAGCGTCCGTTATCACTTCTTCATTAAAGGTATGCACTTCGGTCTGAATCGGATAACGGTTAGGCGGCGGTGTAGAGATCACACTCAGGTCTCGCGCACCCATTAATGAGAATTGCAGCGTCCGGGGAATGGGCGTGGCAGTCATAGTCAATGTATCGACATTCACCTTCAACTGACGTAACTTCTCCTTGACGGAAACACCGAATTTCTGTTCCTCATCAACAATCAGTAATCCTAAATCCTTGAACCGGACATCTTTTCCCAAAATACGATGAGTACCGATAAGTATACCGACATCACCTTCCTTCAATTCTTTCAGCACCGCTTTTGCCTGTGCGGCCGTACGTGCACGGCTCAGATATTCCACCCGGCAAGGCAATCCCTTCAAACGTTCGCGGAAGGTCTGGAAATGCTGATAAGCAAGCACCGTGGTCGGCACCAGAACTGCAACCTGCTTATTGTCCGCCACCGCCTTAAAAGCTGCCCGGATAGCCACTTCCGTTTTTCCAAAGCCTACATCCCCACAGACGAGACGGTCCATTGGGCGGTCACTCTCCATATCGGTCTTCACATCGACAGTAGCTTTGCTCTGATCGGGTGTATCTTCATAAATAAAAGACGCTTCCAACTCACGCTGCAAGAAACTGTCGGGACTATAAGAAAAGCCTTTCTCCTGACGACGTTGCGAATACAACTTAATCAAATCGCGGGCAATATCCTTGATTTTGGTTTTTGTACGCTCTTTCAGTTTCTCCCATGCCCCCGTTCCCAACTTATTAAGGCGGGGAGCTTCGCCATCCTTACCTTTATATTTAGAGACCTTATGCAAAGAATGAATCGAGACAAACACCACATCCTCATTCTGAAAAACCAGTTTCAGAACTTCTTGCGTAGTATCTCCATTCGGAATACGCACCAATCCGGAAAAACGTCCGATACCGTGGTCCGTATGCACCACATAATCACCGGAGTAAACTGATTCAGTTCTTTCAAGGACAGGGCCACTTTACCTGAACGAGCCTTATCGCTTTTCAGATTATATTTATGGAAACGGTCGAACAACTGGTGATCTGTAAAGATACAGAGACGCAATGTGTTATCAACAAAACCTTCATGCACAGTACGTTCTACAGGAGTAAATTTGATCTTATCCCCCCGGTCTTCGAAGATTGCCCGGATACGATCCGTCTGCTTCATGCTGTCACTACAAATATAAAGGGTATATCCTTTTTCCAAATACTCCTTGAAAGAGCCGGCTACCAAGTCGAAGTTTTTATGAAAGATAGGCTGTGCGGAAGTATCAAAAGTGACGCTGGCATTCGGAGTACCGGTCGGCTTGTTACCAAACTCCAGCCGGCGGAAATCAAGTGCACGCACGGTAAATTCACTGCCGTCTATCAGTTTGCCTTCCAACGTAATACCGCCATTTTCTTCGACTTCCTGTACGGCTATCGCCTGCGGCGTCAACGCCTCATCGTGCACGACCTGAATCCGTTCACGCAACCAAAGGAAGTCACGCATTGCCAAGGTAGTCTCTTTCGGTATGAAATCCAAAAACGAGGTAGTAACATCTCCCGTCACAGCCAAATCGGGCACGATAGACACTCCTTCTTTCTTCTCCCGAGATAGCTGGGATTCAACCTCAAAGGTACGGATACTCTCTACTTCGTCTCCAAAAAAGTCAATGCGGTAAGGATATTCCGAAGCAAAAGAAAAGACGTCGATGATGCTACCACGAACGGCATACTGCCCCGGCTCATATACATAATCCACATATTCGAAACCATAACTATGCAACACATCCGTGATAAAGGTCGTGTCTACCTTCTCGCCGACATTCAGTTTCAGAGTCTTATCGCTCAATTCTTTACGGGATACGACTTTCTCCGCCAATGCATCCGGATAGGTGACGATGCACAAGCCCTTCTCCCCTTTCTGCAAACGGCTCAATACTTCCGTGCGGAGAATCTCATTTGCCGCATCTTTTTGCCCGTACTTAATGGAACGGCGGAACGAAGAAGGAAAGAAAAGTACAGTTTCTGTCCCCAACACTTGCGTCAAGTCGTGATAAAAATACCCCGCTTCCTCCAGATCGCCCAGAATAAAGACAAAAGGACAACCTCCCTCCTGCACAATATAGAAGAAAAAAGCGAAGCAGCAGACGCATATAATCCTCCACAAAAAATAGTTTGAACAGAAGTATCCTTCAACAAACGCTTCATCACTGCCATGTTAGGATGGGCAGCATATAGTTGTTGCAACTCAGTTATCGTCATACCTATAAAAATTTCCCCGCAAAAGTACAAAAATAACGCGAGCACCTTGTACATTACCGTTAGAAATTAAAGGCAGTACCGCTTGAATTTAATTCTATTTCCCCATTCGTTTACTTCTCAATATACTATCCTTTATTCGTTTGACAGCTGTTGAACACAAACTCAACTATTGTCAGACAAATAGAATCTTGCATAAAAGAACTTAGTCCTTAAGGGCAAAAACATCTAAATACTAGTACTAAAAAGCTAAACTTACCATATACTTCCACGTTAAATTATCCTTAGTCCGTTCGTAACTAAAGGAAAAGAACTACTTTTGTTTCTAAAATTTATAGTATTTATATGCAAATATCGGATAGCATTGTAATTATCCCTACCTATAATGAACGGGAGAACATAGAAAATATCATCCGTGCCGTTTTCGGACTTCCTAAGATATTCCATATTCTGGTAATAGAGGACGGTTCGCCGGACGGAACGGCAAACATCGTCAAGACTTTGCAACAAGAATTTCCCGAACGTCTTTTTATGATTGAACGCAAAGGAAAGTTAGGGCTGGGCACTGCCTATATCGCCGGATTCAAGTGGGCACTGGAACATTCGTACGAATATATTTTTGAAATGGATGCTGATTTCAGTCATAATCCGAATGACTTGCCCCGTCTGTATCAGGCGTGTGCGGAAGCAGGAGGAGATGTAGCTGTCGGCTCCCGCTACGTCAGCGGAGTGAATGTAGTCAATTGGCCTATGGGCAGAGTACTGATGTCTTATTTCGCATCCAAATACGTGCAGTTCATTACAGGTATTCCTATCCACGATACCACTGCCGGATTTGTTTGTTACCGCCGACAGGTACTCGAAACGATTGATCTAGAACACATTCGTTTTAAGGGATATGCCTTCCAGATCGAAATGAAATTCACCGCTTATAAATGTGGTTTCAAGATTATCGAAGTTCCCGTTATCTTCATCAATCGCGAGTTGGGTACTTCGAAAATGAACAGCAGTATCTTCGGAGAGGCCGTATTCGGAGTGATTAAATTAAAAGTAAATAGTTGGTTCCACAAATTCCCCCAAAAGAAATGAAACGTACACTGATTCAAAAGGCCGTTATAGTCAACGAAGGAAGAAAAGTTCTGGGTTCGGTTGTTATCGAAGGCGAGAAGATTGCCGAAATACTGACCGGAGAAGAAAAAACAACTACACCTTGTGATGAAATCATAGACGCAACCGGATGTTATCTTTTGCCGGGCGCAATTGACGAACACGTGCATTTTCGTGACCCGGGACTGACTCATAAAGCGGATATAACTACCGAAAGCCGTGCTGCGGCCGCCGGAGGCGTTACCTCTATCATGGATATGCCGAATACGAATCCGCAGACGACAACGTTAGAGGCTCTGGATGAGAAACTTGCTTTATTGGCCGGGAAGTCGGCCGTCAACTATTCCTGTTACTTCGGGGCAACCAACAATAACTACCCGCAGTTTGCCCAACTGGACAAACACCGTGTTTGTGGCGTAAAACTATTTATGGGATCAAGCACAGGCAATATGCTGGTAGACCGCATGGCGAGCCTGCGCAATATATTCGGCGGAACCGATTTACTTATCGCCGCCCATTGTGAGGACCAGGGAATTATCAAAGAAAATACAGACAAATATAAAAAAGCATACGGGGACGATGTGCCTTTGACCCTTCATCCGGTTATCCGTTCGGAAGAAGCTTGTTACCGTTCCTCCGAACTGGCAGTACAACTGGCACGTGAGGCAAATGCCCGCTTGCACATCATGCATATTTCCACAGCCAGAGAACTGGATTTATTTTCCGACGCTCCTTTGATAACGAAGCGAATTACGGCGGAAGCTTGTGTTTCTCACTTACTTTTCACGGAAGATGATTATCAAACTTTAGGCGCACGCATCAAATGTAACCCTGCCATTAAAACAGCCGAAGACCGGAAGGCTTTGCAGGAAGCTGTCAACAGCGGTCTGATCGACGCCATTGCGACCGATCATGCTCCGCATCTGCTAAGCGAAAAAGAGGGAGGCGCTTTGAAAGCGATGTCCGGAATGCCAATGATCCAATTCTCTCTGGCCAGTATGCTGGAACTTGTAGATAAAGGTATCTTCTCTATCGAGAAAATAGTAGAAAAGATGTCTCATGCGCCTGCTCAAATGTATGAAATAAATAATCGCGGATTTATCCATAAAGGTTATCAGGCAGACCTTGTATTAGTACGTCCCAACTCCAAATGGACAGTAACAACGGATTGCATTGTAAGCAAATGCCAATGGAGTCCGCTGGAAGGTCATACCTTCAACTGGAAAGTGGAGAAAACATTTGTGAACGGTCACCTGTTATACGATAACGGAAAAATAGACGAAACTTATCGTGGACAAGAATTAAGATTCAGATAAATATAATTCGTCATCGGCAAACTTATGAGCACTGTTCTATCTTATAAAATACATACCGTTACCCCCTACATCAATTGGATTTACTTTTTCCATGCCTGGGGATTCCAACCTCGCTATGCAGCTATCACCAATATTCATGGTTGCGATGCCTGCCGTGCCATGTGGCTGGCCTCCTTTCCGGTAGAGGAACGTAACAAGGCTTCGGAAGCCATGCAACTGTTCAAGGAGGCAAACCGTATGCTGGATGTACTCGACCGGGACATGAGGTCAGAACAATCTTCAAGTTGTGTAAGGCAAACTCCGACGGGGATAATCTGGTAATTGAAAAAGCAGAGAATCAGTTCATGGTCTTTCCCTTACTCCGTCAGCAAACACCTAAGAAGGACGGAAGTCCTTTCCTTTGCCTGAGTGACTTCATCCGTCCGCTTTCTTCCGGCATTCCGGATACGTTGGGAGCTTTCGCTTCTTCCATTGACGCAGACATGGAAGGACTATACGAACAGGATCCTTACAAACATTTGCTCGTCAAACCCTTTCTGACCGACTTGCGGAAGCAGCCACAGAAAAAATGCACGAGTATGTGAGAAAAGAAGCGTGGGGATACGCGAAAGACGAAAATTTAGGCATGGCGGACTTATTAGTCGAGAAATATCAAGGCATCCGTCCTGCCGTCGG
>ERZ791624.1019-NODE-1019-length-14967-cov-2.016363_pt1 | contig 14967 bp, 14 predicted proteins | sample MGYA00510058_ERZ791624 | MGnify/ENA primary metagenome ERZ791624 (study PRJEB30046, sample SAMN00715158) | human gut metagenome | study: EMG produced TPA metagenomics assembly of the A metagenome-wide association study of gut microbiota in type 2... | reverse complement strand
CTGCTACTGGGATACCGACCTGGTGGAGCTGGACGGGAAGAAACTGGGAATCATCGGCTTGGGAAACACCGGACAGGCGACGGCGCGCATCGCTGCCGCTTTCGGAATGCAGGTATGCGCCTATACTTCCAAGCCGCAGTCACAACTTCCCGGAGGAATCCGGAAAATGGAGCTGGATGAGCTGTTCCGCGAATGTGACGTGGTGAGCCTGCACTGCCCCCTTACACCCGATACCAAAGAGCTGGTCAATGCCGCCCGCCTGGCCCTTATGAAACCGACGGCCATTCTGATAAATACCGGCCGCGGTCCCTTGGTGAACGAGAAAGACCTGGCCGACGCACTGAACAAGGGTGTGATAGCGGCTGCCGGACTGGACGTGCTTTCTTCCGAGCCTCCCCAATATACCAACCCCCTGCTGACGGCGAAGAACTGCTTCATTACGCCGCATATCGCCTGGGCCACGAAAGAAGCCCGTGTCCGGCTGATGCGGATTGCGGTGGGGAACTTGAAAGGATTCATCAAGGGTGAGATTGTAAACAATGTGGCGGAATGAGAACAAAGGAAAAGACGGAAAGAAAAGAAGGAGGTAAGAAAAATGGAAGAAGACAAGAATACGTTGGATTTGCATACGGAAGTTAGGGAAGAGGACAGGGTGGCAAAGGCCGTTGCCTTGTTCAAGGAAGGATATAACTGCTCCCAGTCCGTAGTGACGGCTTTTGCCGATCTGTATGGTTTCACCCGTGAACAGGCCCTGCACATGTCCGCCTCTTTCGGCGGCGGCATAGGGCGGATGCGTGAGACCTGCGGTGCTGCTTGCGGCATGTTCCTGCTGGCCGGGCTGGAGAAGTGCGCCATCGAGGGGAAAGACCGTGAGAGCAAGGCGGCGAATTACGCTCTGGTGCAGGAACTGGCCGAAGAATTCAAGAAGCGGAACGGCGCCCTGCGGTGTGCCGATTTGTTGGGATTGTCCGGAAAAGAGCCGGTAGTATCCACACCGGAAGCAAGGACGGAACGGTATTACGCCAAGCGTCCTTGTGCAAGAATGGTAGAGGAAGCGGCCCGGATTTGGAGCGAACACCTCGAAAAACAAAAAAAATAGGTTGAAAAATCGCTTTTTCTTATAGAAATACAAACTTTTTCGATGCAAAAGTGTTGAATAACATAATTTTGTGTATCTTTGCAAGCGATAAGAAACACAAACATTCACATCGGAATGTGTGGGTGCGGTTAACGTTTAACTAAAAGCAAATTGAAAATGTTGAAAGAAAAAGCAGGTGCTTTGGCCGGACAGATCTGGGAAGCACTGAATGGAACTGAAGGTTTGACACAAAAACAAATCAAGAAAGCAACCAAACTGAAAGCTGACAAGGATTTCTTCCTGGGGCTGGGCTGGCTGCTGAGAGAAGATAAGGTCGTTACTTCTGAAGTGGAAGGCGAGATCTTTGTAAAATTGGTGTAAGAAGAAGATTTTAAACTCATAAAAAAATGCGTTGGCACATCGTTTGGTATGTTGTCAACGCATTTTTTTTGTATTATAGTAATAATATGAATCATCTTTTTGAATAGTATTCATATTATTACTATATTTGCAGGGTAATTAAGTCCAAAACGTTATGAGTTACAAATCAGTGAAAGACGTTGTAACGATGTTGCTGGAAAACGGTTTTGTATTGAAGAGTCAGAAGGGTAGCCACATGAAATTTGAGAAGGATGGCATGATTGTTATCGTACCGGATCACAACAGCAAAGGCGTTGAGAAAGGCACTTATTACAGCATTCTGAGACAAGCGGGGTTAAAGTAGTCCCCCTTGTTCTCTTGATATTTTAGGACAGGAGGCAATATGAAAACAGTGGAAGTGATTGTAGAACACGCAGGAAAGAACTTGAGTGCTTATATCGAAGGTGCTCCCGTTATTACCGTAGGCAATGACATGAAGGAGATTGAGGATAACATGAAGGAGGCAATAGAGTTGTATCTGGAAGATAATCCGAATCCTTGTGAAGTCTTGTCGGGAGAGTTTGAATTGAAATTTAAGATAGATGCCGCTACTTTTATCAACTATTATAGCAGCATCTTCACCAAGGCTGCTTTGAGCCGGATTACCGGAATCAATGAACGCCAGTTGTGGCATTATGCAGCCGGAGTGCATAAACCTCGCAGGCGGCAGTTGGAAAAGATCCAGAAAGGCATACAGTCTTTGAGCAGGGAATTGTCTGCTATAAATTTATTGTAGTCTTTAAAATCTTGTTCTTTTTGCGTATCTTTGCGCCCGAAAAGCAAGAAACTTGTTTGTTTTTAAATAGATAGCTGTTAAAGATGAAGAATATCCGTAATTTTTGCATTATAGCACATATAGACCACGGGAAATCGACCTTGGCCGACCGTTTGTTGGAGTTTACAAAAACCATCCAGGTAACCGAAGGGCAGATGCTTGACGATATGGACCTGGAAAAGGAGAGAGGTATTACAATCAAGAGCCATGCCATCCAGATGGAGTACGAGTATGGGGGAGAGAAGTATGTACTGAATCTGATTGACACTCCGGGACACGTGGACTTTTCATACGAGGTATCCCGTTCCAAGCCGCCTGTGAAGGGGCGCTGCTCATTGTGGACGCTTCGCAGGGAGTGCAGGCGCAGACTATCTCGAATCTGTACATGGCGTTGGAGCATGATCTGGAAATCATTCCCGTGCTGAACAAATGTGATATGGCGAGTGCCATGCCCGATGAGGTGGAAGATGAAATCATCGACCTGCTGGGCTGCAAACATGAGGATATTATCCGTGCCTCCGGCAAGACCGGAATGGGTGTGGAGGAGATATTGAAGGCGGTGGTGGAACGTATCCCGCACCCGACGGGAGACGAAGAGGCGCCGCTACAGGCTTTGATTTTCGACTCGGTATTCAATTCTTTCCGTGGAATCATCGCGTATTTTAAAATAGAGAACGGTGTGATCCGCAAAGGGGACAAGGTAAAATTCTTCAATACCGGCAAGGAGTATGATGCAGATGAGATCGGTGTGCTGAAAATGGATATGATTCCCCGTGCGGAACTGCGCACAGGAGATGTGGGGTATATCATTTCGGGCATCAAGACCTCGCGCGAGGTGAAGGTGGGGGATACCATCACTCACATCGCCCGTCCGTGTGAAAAGGCGATTGCCGGATTCGAGGAAGTGAAGCCGATGGTGTTTGCCGGGGTTTATCCTATCGAGGCGGAAGATTACGAGAACCTCCGCGCTTCGCTGGAGAAACTTCAGCTGAATGATGCCTCGCTGACTTTCCAGCCGGAGTCCTCACTGGCTCTGGGCTTCGGATTCCGTTGCGGTTTTCTGGGATTGCTTCACATGGAGATTGTTCAGGAACGTCTGGACCGCGAGTTTGATATGAATGTGATTACGACCGTGCCCAACGTGTCGTACATGGTGTATGACAAGCAGGGACATGCCAACGAGGTGCATAATCCCGGCGGTATGCCCGATCCGACGCTGATTGACCACATCGAGGAACCTTTCATTGATGCCACGATCATTACCGCCACCGATTACATCGGCCCTATCATGACACTGTGTCTGGGCAAGCGCGGCGAACTGGTGCGGCAGAATTATGTGTCGGGCAACCGGGTGGAGATTCACTACAAGATGCCGCTGGGTGAAATCGTGATTGACTTTTATGACAAGCTGAAGAGTATCTCGAAAGGATATGCTTCCTTTGACTACCATCAGTCGGGTTTCCGCCCTTCCAAACTGGTGAAGCTGGATATCTTGTTGAACGGTGAGCCGGTGGATGCGCTTTCTACCCTGACACATGTGGACAATGCCTATAACCTGGGCAAGCGTATGTGTGAGAAACTGAAAGAGCTGATTCCGCGCCAGCAGTTTGATATTGCCATTCAGGCAGCTATCGGGGCGAAGATTATCTCAAGGGAAACCATCAAGGCGGTGCGCAAGGATGTGACCGCGAAGTGTTATGGCGGTGACGTGAGCCGTAAGCGTAAATTGTTGGAAAAACAAAAAAGAGGTAAGAAACGAATGAAACAGATCGGTAATGTGGAAGTACCGCAAAAGGCGTTCCTGGCCGTTCTGAAGCTGGATTAATTCAAGAATAAACAAGCTCTGGGGAGCAAACAATAAGCGGGCTCTTTCTGTTAGTTGAAATTAAAAAGTCAATAACAGGAAGGGCTTGTGTTTTGATGGCAATTTATCACAAACTCTTAAATTCAATTGATATGGAAAAACTGAAAATTCTGAACTTGAACTTTTCCTTCCAGCGGGCGGCGCACTATCATATTAATGGAGGGATGTTGCTGATGGGGGTAGTTCTGCTGGCTATGTTCCTGGCCAATTCTCCGTGGGGGGATATTTATGCCTCCTTTTGGAATTACGAGGTGCATCTTCAGATAGGAGAATTTAATTTCTTCAGTCATAACGGGCATCACATGACCTTGATGACTTTTATCAACGATGCTTTGATGGCTGTCTTTTTCTTCAGTGTGGGGCTGGAGATAAAGCGTGAGATACTGGTGGGCGAGTTGTCCAGTTTCCGGCAGGCGCTTTTGCCCATCGTGGCGGCGTGCGGCGGTATGCTGGTTCCGGTGCTGATCTATTATTTCATGACGGCGGGAACTCCGGCCCAAAGTGGTCTGGCCATACCGATGGCTACGGATATCGCCTTTTCGCTGGGAGTGCTCAGCCTGTTCGGCAAGCGGGTTCCGCTGAGCTTGAAAGTCTTTCTGACCGCTTTCGCTGTGGTCGATGATATCGGCGGCATTCTGGTCATCGCCCTTTTTTACACCTCTCATCTGTCGGTGAACTACCTGATTGCTTCGGCGGGTATCCTGCTGATACTTTGCAGCGGGAATTTCTTCCGGGTGCACAACCGTTGGTTTTATATTTTCTGGGGAGTGATTATGTGGTATCTGTTTTTGCAGAGCGGCATCCACGCTACCATTGCGGGAGTTGTCGCAGCCTTCACGGTTCCCGCCACTCCTCATTACAAGATAGGTAAGTACATTAACCGCATCCGCGAGAACATTGCTGTCTTTCCTGCCAGTGACAAGGAAAGTGTTGTGTTAAGCAAGATGCAGATCAATGTGCTGAAAAGCATCGAGTCTTCCTCGGACCGTGTCATATCTCCCTTGCAGTCATTGGAAGACAGTCTGCATGGAATGGTGAATTATATTATTCTTCCCTTGTTCGCCTTTGCCAATGCGGGTGTCTCGCTCACGGCGGATCATGGCGGTCTGGAAGTGGGGATGGCTACCTGGGCGGTGCTGGCGGGATTGCTGGCGGGTAAGTTTGCCGGCATTTATTTCTTTACCTGGCTGGTGATAAAGATGGGGTTCGCCGGACTGCTGAAAGGCATGACCTGGGTGAACCTGACAGGTATCTGTCTTTTGGGAGGTATCGGTTTTACGGTTTCTTTGTTCATAGCCAACCTCTCTTTCGGGGATTCGCCGGTGTTGCTGACGCAGGCAAAGATGGGTGTCATACTGGGAACGGTGCTGGCGGGGGTGCTGGCGTATCTGGTCTTGCAGTTCGCCCTGCCTAAACAGCCTGCACAGGAATAAAATTACAGATAGGGCAGTACGGCGGTGAAACGGCTGCCCTTGTTCACCTCGGATTGCACATCGATGTGTCCGTTCATTTTTTCTACAATGACTTGCTGATGGCGAGTCCCAGCCCTACACCCTGTACAAACTCATTCCGCTTGTAGAACCGCTCGAATATCATTTGTAATTCTTCTTTAGGGATTCCCGCACCGGTATCTTCTACGAAGATATGGATTTCCTTTTTCTCTTTGTCGCAGAAATAACCCAGTTTGATGTGTCCTTGGGAGGTGAACTTCTTGGCGTTTCCCAAAAAGTTGGTGATGACTTGGGTGAGGCGCATACGGTCTATGTGTATGGTCACATCCTCGTCGGGAAATTCTTTGATGAATTCCACTGGAGGGAGAATAATTACCTGATGGGTCTGATAGACCGTTTCGGCGAAATGATGCGCGCTGCAATCCTCGCAATGAAAGGACATATTGCCGGATTCTATACGGGATAGTTCCAGCACATCATTGACCAGCTTCAACAAGAGTCTGGTATTGTTGTCTATGATGGAGGCAAACTCTTTTTTCTCTTCTTCCGAGATGTTTTTCTCGGTAGTGAGCAGGTTGGAGAATCCCACGATGGCATTAAGCGGAGTACGGATTTCATGGCTCATGTTGGCCAGGAAGGATTGTTTCAGTTCCGCCTGTTCCGCCAGTTTGCGGGCGCGTATCAGTTCTTCTTCCTTGTCTTTGATCTCCTGAATGTTTACCAGAAGTCCGGTGATGATAGGATTTTGTTCATTATTCTGCAACACGCTGTATCTGAATTCCCACCATTGGTAACCGGTGTCGTTGAATTGGCAACGGTATTGGGCTGTTCTTCGTTGCCGGTATAGTATGTTGGATACGTTTTTTCTGAACCGGGCTTGTTCGTCGGGGTGTACATAATGGGCTATTTCCTCTATTCCCAACAGGTTTTGGGAACGGTTGGTCAGTTCGCAGAAAGCTTGGTCGAGCACGGCGGTCTTTCCGTCGAAACACCACGCGTAGGTATTCCCTCCTTCCAGTGCAAGCGTTAATGCTTCGTGTTCGAACCTGAGGTTGCGCAAGGCTTCTTTTTTGCGTCCTTTTTCCAGTGTATAGATATAAATAAGGTAGGCTATCCCCAAAAGGAGTGTGAAGACCAGGAGGCTTTCAAGAATCAGGATGGGGGTTGCGTATTTTTCCCTCCACGGCCTGTACATGATGGTATATTCCGGTGGAATGCTTTCAAGGGGGATCTGGTATCTCTTCATGGCCTGCCAGTTGACCAGGTACTGTTTGGCGATTTGTTTTACCGCCGGGACGGGTATCTTTCCTTGCAGTCTTTCTTTGATGCCGGCGGTCATGTCGCTTAGCTGTGTTTCGATGGGGGCGAAATAACCTCCCAGCATGTATTCCTTTATCCCGAATCCTTCGTTGATGGTTTCGAATCCGGGATTGTCGAACAGGCTGCCGATGCGCAGGGTGGTATAGTCCCGTTTGGTATACAGGAACAGGGAGTATTGGAAGACTCCGCTGGACAGCCACATCAGGTCGCGGGCAGCTACGGAATCACTGGACAGGCGGACTACGACGGTGGAGTCCAATTGGTTGTATTCGTTCAGCTTTTCGTACAGGGATTCATATTCGGTATCATCTTTGTCACTGATGGGGATATTCAGCTTGTCGGGCCGGGCCTCTTGTCTTTTCCATTGGTGGAGGGTGATTTCCGATCCTTTGCATTGTTCGCTCAGGTCTTTCCAGATAAGGCGGTCAAGCACGGTCCGCCCGTTCAGGATGTGGATGCGGACTTTGCCCATGATGCGTTCTATCATCCGGCAGGTGGTGAGGTAATCGGGTTTGTCTATGTAGCCCGTAATGTTGGGATATTGTGCCAGCAACTCTTGGTTGGGATAATTCACCCCGCTGAATACGACGGGAACCTGCCTGATATACGGGTTTCCGCAAGCCATGACAGAGTAGGTTGCCTGATCATCGAGCACGGCAATCAAATCCCCTCCCCATGAGCGGATGGAATCTGCAAACTCGGAAATCCGTCGCTCTTCTTCTACGGATTCGTATTTCTCGCAATCCAGATAAAAGGTGCGCAGCTGGAAGTCTATTTGCTGGTCTTTCAGTCCTTTGACAAACAGTTTGTTTACAATGCCGGCACCGCTGTACCCTTCCTGGTAGGAATGGATAAGGGCTATTTTATATTTTTGTGCATAAAGCGGACTCCCTATAAGAAGGGCTGTCATAAAAATGAAAAAGGCCTTATGCTTCATGTCAAACGTGATTATTAAGTGAACCGGGGGACAAAGATAGGAATGTTTCTTTAATTCCGGCTATGATTTACAGGAAATTATTGGAAGAGAGAGGGAAATAACCATCCCGGTTGGTGGAAAACAGCAATTCCGGCTTCTTGAAAAACATGCTTCTTGCTTTTCAAGGAACCGGAATTGCCTGTGATAAAAAGGAATGGGCCAACCCGTCAGCGGGGGTTATTTGTGTTGCTCCGGAGACGGGGTACTTTGAGAGGCCGGTCCGGCGGCAGCGTTTGTAGAGGCGCTTGAAGCGGAACTTTTAGCCGTGCCGGAAACCGGAGCCGCTGTCTGTGCCGTTGTGGCCTGTTCTTCCCAGTGGAACGGTTCGAACTGTGTATCCTTGTCTACCCATGACGGTTTGCGCGATGCATAGATTATGAACGGAGCAGCGACTACCACGATGCAGCCGATAATCAAAACGGCAAACCATACGGTGTTGCTGCCTACCGCAATCTGGCTGGGCGGAATGAAGCTGAGCACGAATGCCAGCAGCGAACCGCAGAAACCCAGACCGCCGATGAGCCACATCAGTCCGTTGCCTTTGCTGCCGATGCGGAACGGGCGCGGGGCCTTTTTCATATTGTAACGCAGATAGATGGCGCCGCTGAACATCAGCAGATACATGATGAGGTAAAGCAATACGGTGAGCTGTGACAGGATTTGGTAGAAACTCTGTACGGAAGGCATCACAACGAACAGCAGGCTGAGCAAGGTTACGGCAAGGCCTTGGATCAGTAGAATGTTTTTCTGTACGCCGTTGGCGTTGGTCTTCTGGAAGAAGGGAGGCAGATAACCTGCTTTGCCCACTGCGAAGATACCTTTGGACGGACCTGCCACCCAGGTCAACACGCCTGCCAGCACACCGAATGCCAAAGCCACGGCGATGATAGGCGACAACCACGAAGCATGGACATACTTGAAGTAATTATCAAAGCCTACCAGCAGACTCTGAGTCAGGTTGATGTCCTTTTCGGGAATGATGATCCCCAGTGCGAAGGTGCCGAGCACGAAGATGATCACGGTGATAGCCGCACCGATGAATACGGCTTTCGGATAGTTCTTGGCAGGATTTTCCATGTCTTTTACATGGATACCGCCCATTTCCATACCGGCATAGAACAGGAAGATGCTGGAAGCCAGTACCAGGTTGTCGAAGTTGCTGAAATCGGGGAAGAAGTTGCCGTCAAAGTTCATCTGGCTCTGTCCGCCGGAAGCAAGGTAAATCACCGCCAGCACCATCAGCAGGCCGGCAGGAATGATCGTACCTACCATACCGCCTACTTTGGCCACTTTGCCTACCCAGCCCATGCCTTTCAGCGAAATGAAGGTGGCCAGCCAGTAGATAATCAAGACCACCGCCAGTGAGTAATAGCGGTTGGATGCCAAGGCCATATCATGGGTGTCACTCATGCCGATAAATGCCAGTGCCACGGCTCCGAAAGTCAGGACGGTGGGATACCAGATGGTGCTTTCCACCCATTGCAGGAAGATGGCGAGGAAGCCGAATTTCTTTCCGTAGGCTTCACCCACCCATCGGAACACACCGCCTTGCTTGTCCTGGAACATGGCCGCCAGTTCCGCCGCTACCAACGAGGTAGGTATCAGGAAGACGATGGCCGCGAATAAATAATAAAATGCCGAACTCAGTCCGTATTCGGCTTCAGCAGGCAGCCCGCGCAGGGATACTACCGCAGTCACGTTCATAATAGCGAGGGTAAATACCCCTAGCTTGACTGATTTACTAATGTTTGCCATAAAGTTTAGGTTTTAAAAAATGTATGTTTTTTGTTTACGGAGTTTATAACAACTCCCTGGAAATGATGTTTATCCGTTTAGGTTTATTAACCCGGAAGGTATCCGGAATGAAACAATCGTACCCGGAAGGGTGTTTCTAGAAAAAACAATATAATCAGTATCGTTTATGAAAACAGCTTTCTCCTCATTCATCTATTCCCGCAGGGGGATTTACGGGATCTTGCATATACTCATCCTGTTGATGTCCCTTTTTCTGGTTATCAGTATCTCGATAGATACTTTTCATAACATCCCTTTCCTGAATCAAGGTTCTTATCTGAAGATTCAGTTCTGGATATGTATGTTTTTCCTGTTCGATTTCCTGCTGGAGTTTTTCCTCTCGAAAGAAAAAGGAAGATACTTCACCAGCCATTTTATTTTCCTGCTGGTATCTATACCTTATTTAAATATCATTGATTTCTATCACATCACTTTCTCGCCCGAAATCAGTTATTTCCTGCGCTTTATCCCTTTGCTGAGGGGAGGGTATGCGCTGGCCATCGTGGTGGGCTGGCTGTCGGGCAGCAAGGCGTCCGGACTGTTTACCTCGTACATCACCATGCTGATGGCCACCGTGTATTTTGCCAGCCTTATTTTCTTTGTGCTGGAACATAAGGTGAACCCTATGGTGACGGACTACTGGAGTGCGCTGTGGTGGGCGTTTATGGATGTCACTACCGTAGGGAGCAATATTTATGCCGTCACTCCTACGGGGAAAATACTGTCGGTGGTGCTGGCCGCCCTGGGAATGATGATGTTCCCCATTTTCACGGTATACGTCACCAGTCTGGTGCAGCAGGCCAACAAGCGGAAGGAGGAATATTATCAATCGCAACAATCGGAGCCGGCGGATACTAAATAATAGCTTGAACTTCGTCAAAAATAAGAAAAAAGTCTTATCTTCGTAGCCAATAACAAATTGCTAACCTAAATAAACAACAAGATGAAATTATTGGCTCTGTGTGCGGCGGGGATAGGCTTGATGCTGTGTGCCTCGTGTACAAACAACAAACATTTGATCAGTGATGAGGCTGAACGTGCCGCTGTTCAGCAGGATTTTGAGGCACGGCGTGATACGCTGGCCCAAGGTGACCTCTTCCAGGTATTCGAACAACCCATGAGCGATGAGCAGAAGGAGGCGATGACTTTCCTTTACGCCTATATGCCTTTGGCGGATATAGCGGATCATCCCGGTGAATTCTATCTGGAAAACGTGGATTACGCTTTCAAGGCGCGTGAGGAGATGCCGTGGGGAAAAGTGGTTCCCGAACGCGAGTTCCGCCACTTTGTATTGCCCATCCGCGTAAACAACGAGAATCTGGACGACAGCCGTAAGGTATTCTACGAGGAACTGAAGGACAGAGTGAAAAACCTTTCTTTATATGATGCCGTGCTGGAAGTGAACCACTGGTGTCATGAGAAGGTGATTTATACTCCCTCTGATGCCCGTACCAGTAGTCCGCTGGCTTCCGTAAAGACAGCCTACGGACGTTGCGGCGAGGAATCTACGTTCACGGTAGCCGCCTTGCGTTCGGTAGGCATCCCTGCCCGCCAGGTATATACGCCGCGTTGGGCACATACCGATGATAATCATGCCTGGGTGGAAGCCTGGGTGGATGGCAAATGGTACTTCCTGGGTGCTTGCGAACCCGAACCGGTACTGAATCTGGGTTGGTTCAACGCTCCCGCTTCACGGGGTATGCTGATGCACACCAAGGTGTTCGGACGTTATAACGGACCGGAAGAAGTGATGTACCGCACTCCCCGGTATACGGAAATCAATGTGATTGACAATTATGCCCCTACGGCAAAAGCCGATGTGACCATCGTGGATGCGGATGGCAAACCGGTGGCTGATGCCAAAGTGGAATTCAAGGTGTATAACTATGCCGAATTTTATACCGTAGCTTCCAAACAGACGGATGCGGACGGCAAGACGTTCCTGACAGCCGGAAAAGGGGATATGCTGGTATGGGCTTCCAAAGATGGAAAATTCGGTTACTCCAAACTGTCTTTCGGAAAAGACAATGCCTTGACCGTGAAACTGGACAAGACGGCCGGCGAGGCTTATACACTGGATATGGATATCATTCCTCCGGTGGAAGGCGCCAATATGCCCGAAGTGACTCCCGAACAACGTGCGGAGAACAATCGCCGCATGGCCTTGGAGGACTCTATCCGCAATGCCTACGTGGCTACGTTCATGACGGATGAATCGGCCCGTCATTTCGCTAAAGAGTATCAGTTGGATGAGGATGTTGTTGCCAAATTGCTGGTGGCATCACGTGGTAACCACGAAACCATCCGTGACTTTATGGCCCGTCTCCGTTCGGACAAGTCAAAGAAGGGCGGCATTGACCTGCTTCAGCAGATTTCCGCCAAAGACCTTCGCGATGTAAGTTCTGAAGTATTGATAGACCACATGATGAATTCACATCTGTGCGCCAATGCCGATTATTTCCGCAGATTTGTGCGTAATCCGCGCGTGAGCAACGAAATGATTACTCCGTATAAAGGATTCTTTGAGAAAGCAGTGCCCGAACAGGAGCGTGAGGCTTACCTTGCCGATCCGATGAAGCTGGTTGCATGGGTTGCCGAAAATATCCGTGTGGACAAGGATTGCAACCTGGGCGGTTCTCCGATTACTCCGGAAGGGGTGTGGAAGGCCCGTACAGCCGATGCGCACAGCCGTGATATCTTCTTTGTTTCCATGGCACGCAGCATGGGTATTCCTGCACGTATAGACGAAGTGACCGGAAAAGTGCAGTTGATGGGTGATGAAGGTGCTGTTGATGTGAACTTTGAGGCGATGGAACAGGCCAGTGCGCCTACCGGCAAGTTTATTGCCAGATATACGCCGATCAAGTCTTTGGCCGACCCGAAGTATTATTCTCATTTCTCTATTTCCAGACTGACTCCTGCCGGAACCTTGAAATTGCTGAATTATGATGAAGGCGATATTGATATGGGTGGCGGCGCTACTTGGGCTAATCTGTTGAAGAACGGAACGGCACTGGATGCCGGCAATTATGTGATGGTGACCGGTACTCGTCTGGCCAACGGCGGCGTATTGTCCCAGCTGACTTTCTTTACCATCAAGCCGGGGGAAACGACTACGGTGGACTTGGTGATGCGTGAAAGTAAGGATGATATTCAGGTAATCGGTAATTTCAACTCGGAATCTACTTATAAACCGATAGATAGCGATGAACTGAAGTCTATTCTTGCCACTACAGGACGTGGTTACTACATTGTAGCCGTACTGGGTGCCGGACAAGAACCTACGAACCATGCCTTGCGTGATATTGCGGCATTGGGTAAGGAGTTTGATGAATGGGGCAGAGGAATCGTGCTGTTGTTCCCCAACGAGGAGCAGTACAAGAAGTTCCGCCCGCAGGAATTCCCCGGATTACCGGCTACCATTACTTACGGTATTGATGTGGACGGTTCCATCCAGAAGCAGATTGCAGAAGGGATGAAGTTGTCTAACAAGACTATCCTGCCTATGTTTATCATTGGGGATACCTTTAACCGGGTGGTATTCGTGTCACAAGGATATACCATCGGACTGGGTGAGCAGCTGATGAAGGTGATACATAAGCTGTAGGATTCAGTATAAACAAAAAGTAACGCGGATATTCAAGTTTGCAAACTGAATATCCGCGTTAAATATATGATAGCGTTTATGCTTACCTGTTGTTTACTTGTCATCATCCAAGTCATCGTCCTCATCGTCCCAGTCATCCTCTTTCTTTGATTTCTTGGGGTTGAGGCTTTTGTTTTTCTTTTCCAGTGCTTTGTCGTTTTCGTCTTTCAATGCCAGTTCGGACAAGGCGGCTTTTACTTTGTCGGGATCGGTAACGTCTTTCAGATACTCTTCTATCTTTACAGTACCTCCCATGGATACTTTTGAGTTACGATAAATCATGCCGCTGTCTACGCTGCTCCGTCCGGAGAAATGAAATTCCGAAGTTCCGGTTTCTTCGGCAATCTTACGGATATTACCGGCATTCACACCGCATCCCGGCATGATGATGATCCGTCCGTCGGCCTGTTCCACCAATTCTTTCAGAAGAGGGATTCCCTTTTCGGCGGTAGCTTCCTGTCCGGAAGTAAGAACCCGGTCTATACCCAGTCCGATAATCTGTTCCAAGGCCTCTTTGGGATTGCTGCACATATCAAAAGCACGGTGGAAGGTGACACTCATCTCGCCTACCGCATTCATCAGTTTCTGCATCAGAGGCACATCGACATAGCCTTCTGCGGTAAGACAGCCGAATACCACACCGTCCGCACCCAGCTGGCGTGCCACTTTAATATCATGCAGCATGATTTCTTGTTCAATAGGAGAATATAGGAAATCTCCGCCACGGGGACGGATAATGACATGCAGTTTTGTTTGGTTCAATAATTGGCGTGCCATACGGATTTCGCCAAAAGACGGGGTTGTTCCGCCTTCCGGAATACCTGCACATAGTTCTACACGATAAGCACCGGCTTGTTGTGCCTTCACAGCACTTTCCACGGAGTTGGCGCAAATCTCGATTTTTGATTTGTTACTCATAAAGTTATTTAATAGTTAATTCAATTCCATAATCAACGTCATCGGGCGCTTTGGGCTGTTCCAGCATTTCTCTTTCAAATATTCCGCCAAGGGAACTCCAATGGTTTCTCTGCGTGAGTTCGTCATTGGTCGGTTCTTTACGGATGACTTTGTTCTTCATAATATGATGAATTTGTCAGTGCAAAGATAGGCATAATGTAAGAGTGTGAGAAATTTTAGCGGGAAAAATTTTTAATTAAAAAGCCGGTACTCCTCTCGGAGTGAGAGAAATACCGGTTTTCCTATGGGAACGAAATGGATTATTGCACGTGGATGCGATGGCCATTGAATACGTTCATGCCCAGTTTGTTCATAATATGCTTGATGGCAAGCTGTGCTTTCACGGAGTTGCCGGCGTCATCCAGAGGAGGCGCGAAGGCTGCAATGCCCATGACACCCGGCATTACGCCCATGACACCGCCTCCTACGCCTGTCTTGGCAGGAATTCCCGAAGTGTAAAGCCAGTCGCCTGTGTGCTGATAGAAACCTACGGTAGCTATCATGGAGGTGATTTTCGGGGAGAGGGCTTTGTCGAACACTTGCTTGTTGGTGTTCGGGTTCAATCCTTCGTTGGCGATGGTGGCTCCACAGATGGACAACTGTTCTGCAGTGATGCCCATGGAACACTGGCGGGGGTAGAGGGCGAGCGACATAACGGGGGCATAGTCGCATCGCGTATACGTACC
>ERZ791624.1015-NODE-1015-length-14984-cov-1.621207_pt1 | contig 14984 bp, 13 predicted proteins | sample MGYA00510058_ERZ791624 | MGnify/ENA primary metagenome ERZ791624 (study PRJEB30046, sample SAMN00715158) | human gut metagenome | study: EMG produced TPA metagenomics assembly of the A metagenome-wide association study of gut microbiota in type 2... | reverse complement strand
GCGTATTCCACAGGCTCGTCGATCATGCCGCAGGAAAAGAATCCGGCACTCGGATTTCGGGGGATCCGGATCGGACTCACGCACCCGGAGCTATTCTCGTGCCAGCTCCGGGCCATCTATCGTGCCAGCATATATGGGAACCTGTCCATCCTGTTCCCGATGATCACCTCTGTCCGGGAAATCCGTCAAATCAAAAAGCTCATCCGCAGTGTGCAGGATGAGCTGACGAAGCGCCAGATTTCTTGGCGCAGCTGTCCGATTGGCATTATGATTGAGACGCCCGCCTCCGCTCTTCTCTCCGACGAGCTGGCCGGAGAGGTTGACTTCTTCTCCATCGGAACCAACGACCTGACGCAGTATACGTTGGCAATGGACAGGCAGAACGGAAGCCTCGACGCCTTCTACGACCCTTACAGCGAGGCGGTCATGAAGGAGATAGAGATAACCGTCAGAAATGGCCACAAGTGCGGCTGTCCGGTCGGCATCTGCGGAGAACTTGCAGCTGATACGACCGTTACCGACAGGCTTCTGAAGATGGGCGTCGATTCCCTTTCCGTCTCCCCGCATATGATCCTCCCGGTGCGGAAAGCCATCCGGGAATCCTGCACCGACCCTGTTCCCGCTTCCTGAGCAGCCCGGTCACTGCTTCCTGTTCGGCCTGGGTCCGTTTTCCTGTGATTCAGACGCCCCGAGCGCTTCAAATTTCTGCAGGCGGTCCGCTCGTGCAATCCGGGATGCGGCAGGGAGTCAGTCCGGGATGCCTGTCTGAATATCAAGCCGGAACCCATCCCACATGCTGGCAGAAACATTGTAGTCTCTCAGATCCGTAACAATCCTGTGATAGAACGCCTGTCCACCATGCACAATATCGTAGGTTCTCGCATCTCCCCTGGCTTCCAGATGCCGTCCGAAGGAGCTGTTCTCAATATCCTCCGCTCCATAATCATCCGAGGAGCCGTCCGGCCAGAAAATATACAGTCTGGGGATCTGAGGCTCTGAATTATACCGCACATCTCCAATCTGTCTGAGCAGTTCTCTTCCCTGTTCTTCGTAGCTGCACAGAACATGCGCATAGCGCCAGACCGTCCGCGTGAAATCCGAGACGCGCAGCTGCATCAGCCAGTCTTCATCCATCATGCCATGACCGTCATCTTTCGAGATGATCAGAACGATCGGAAACTGCCGCTCTCCCTTGATCGCCGCGGCTACCTCTCCGATCTGGTCCTCCCTGAGAATCCGCCTTCTCCCGGAGCAGGGCAGACCGTTGAAAATCCCGACATTATCCACAATGTTCTTGTAAAAAGCCGGGTAGCTGAAGAACCGGGAGGGAGCATATGTCCCCGCAGACTCCTCCCGGTCAGGCTCCGCATATCCGTTGACCGTCTCAAGCCAGACCTGCGGCTGTGCGCCCCTCTCCGCCTTTCCGCCAATCACGTTCTCGCCGGATGAAGGGGTTCCATCGTAGCTTTCATACAGGTTTGCCTCGGCATACCAGACCCTGCCGCCAATCTCAGGGTCAATGTGGCGCACATGCGCCTTCAGCCTGCGCTTCTCCTCGTTGTAGAGAACCGTCACATTGAAAGCCATGACCTCTGCATGGAAGGAAGATACCTTCTCCGGCATCCCATGGAACAGGCTTCCATATTTCTGGCTGATCCAACTGTAGATGATATTGCTGCAGGTCTCAAAGAGAAGCTGCACAGACGGCTTTTCCTCCTGCCGCATACGGCTGCCATCCACCATCGTCTTCATCTGAAAAACAGTATGCCTGGTCAGCGGACGGATTTCATAGTGCCTGGACTCCGCATCTGTGTCCTCCCGGCCATCGTTGTAGACATCCCGTTTGCTGAAAACCTCCTCCAGCCTCGGATCGTGGAATACACTGTCGTTCAGAAGCGCGATGATCGTGTTGACATTGATCGGGATTCTCCTCGATTTTGCCAGAAGCTGTCCGATCAGGACCGGACGCGGTGTACGAAAAATCCTTTTTGCCAGATTCTCCGTATTGACCATATCTTCGTTCAGAATCTTCTCGACTTCCGGATAGAGCTGTGCCTCCCCCAGCTTCAGGCGGAAATGACTCTTCACCATGTCGCTCCATCTTCCGGACTTGTACAGCGCATGTCCCAGGTCCTCGAAAAGCGTCACCATCGACTTGTCACACAGTTCCAGCGTTGCAAGGATCGAGTTGAAATATCTGGAGAATCCCGGATAGTGGCTCCAGAGTTCCTCTCCCTTGTACCGCATGTCATGCTCAACCTCATGCCAGCCTTCAAAAAACATTGTCTTGATCTGGATCTCGAAGGTATCATCGATACACATGTCCCAGGTCTGGGGTGAAATCTCTGCCTTCAGATAAGCAGGCAGACGGAAGACACCGTTAAGTTTCTGCGGCTTGAATTCATCCTCCTCACGCTTGGAGGTTGACCAGTTGACCACATCGAACGTATTTGCCATGATGTTCTGACAGATTGAAATGTCATCATCAAAGTACAGGTTGATGCGCACCCCGATCAGATCCTGAATCTTATGGTCCTGATTATAATCCTTCCGCTCAAACTTACTCTCCATGGAAGCGGCGGTCTTGATTCTCGAAAAACAACGGAAATAAAGGCCGCACTGTTCCATCCGGTCACTTATGATCCGTTTCAGATCCTGTTCCACCATCGGCGGAACCTTCACATTCTCCGCAAGTTCTTCTTTTGTAAAGAGGACCTGGTCTGTCTTCATATCCTCCGGGTCATCTATCGAATAGGGTCTGCTCATCGGTGCACTCCTGTATGCCGGCAGTTGCAGCCATAGCAGCTGCCATCCGGCTGCACATCATTGTGCATTGATCTGATTTCCGTACATATCATAATTCTGCCCCGTCACCGGGTCCGTCCAGGCTACCTGAGGCGTCTGGGTACTGTTTCCATATACAGTAATATCCCCTGCCCCCGCACCGGTTCCGCTCTGTGTGCTTCCGGACGCGGAAGCCTGCGAAGCATTCGTCTGTGCTGTGGGATTGGGTGAATTCACAGACGCTTCTCCCTGTGATGCCGACTGACTGCCGGCTCCTGCGCCGGACGAGGATGCACCTCCGTTCATATAGGGCTGGACGGTGGAAGCCTCATTCGGATACTTCTCGGCATAAGCCTTGAAAATCTCATCCGCTTTTGTGTAATCGCCCTGGTTGTAATAAGCAAACCCCAGATAATACAAGGCGTTCTTATAGTTGGCTGCCTTTCCTTCCTTGTCTGAGTCGACCGCCTGCTGCAGAGCAGCGGCTGCCCCGGCATAGTCCTTGTTTACATATGCCTGTGATCCCTGCGTGAAGTACTGATTGAAAAGTGCATCTCCGATCTGGGAAGTAATATCATCATACAGCGTCTTTCCGGCACCATCATAATCGTCTGCCTTCAGCTTCCCGAGTGCCTCGACCGTCTTGGTCTGATCCCCCAGCACATAGAGATCCGCAACCGAGAGCAGGCTGTTATAGCTTTCGATCCTGCTGTTTGCGTCATCCCGTTCCTTCTCAGCGTTCTTTGCCGACTGATTGGCGCTGTCAATCTGGTCCTGGAGATCCTGGGCAGTCGCAGTCGCAGTCGCCAGAGATGCATTGGCATCCATGACCGATTTGTTTGCCTCGTCGTTGGCACTCTGCCGCACCTGCGGGACCGTCAGGAACCACACGATGGCTGCCCCCAGAAGAATTCCAAGAAAGATGTTGATGATTGTGGCAACCGTGGAAGAGTCCCGGAACGTTGTCGGCATGATGACAACATCATTTCCAGAAAGATACCGGACCGACTTCTCATCCTCCTGCCCTGCCGCATCGCCTCTTTTTCTCGCAAACGGGCGTCTGCCCCTCTCTCTGCGGACTTCCGTCAGGTATCTGAGTGTCGTTGTGTTGGTGTTATCGATCTGAGCGGCTTTTTTCAAGAGTCTGCCCGCGCGATCCCACTCTCCGTATTTCATATACAGAAGGGCCAGCAGCTGATACGCCTTGACCATCTTCGGGTTCTGCGCAATCACCTCTTGAGCTGCATGATGGCCATGTCCTCGTGACCGCCCAGGCAGTACTCAATCGACTGATTGTACTTGCGGATCGTGGAGTTGATGACATCAAGCCTGTTTTTATTGCTCTGAAGGATCTCCAGGTATTGCTTGGCCAGGTTGTTTTCCGGTTTCAGATTGGTGCTGATCACCCACTCTACTAACGCAGAAACCACCTCGCCGGTCTCAAAATAGCAGAGGCCAAGCAGGTTTCTTGCATCGATGTTTTCCTTGTTGAAGCGAACACTCTGTCTCAGAAGCGTCTGGGCGCCGGAAAGGTCCCGCACAGAAGCCTTCTCCAGTCCTCTGTTATACAGAAGATTGGAAATCCTCACAATGCGCTTCTGAATCGAGACATCCGCCCCGCAGTTTCTGCAGATGGTCTCACCGGTCAGTTCTGCCCCACAGTAGATACACTTCATCGGACGTTCTTCCCCTTCTTCTCTTTTTCGTCCTGGATCATCTCTTTCAGAATATCCGTGACATCCGTCAGGTCCCTGCTGTAGATGGCATCCTCTGCTTCATTGACATCCATGGAAGGATGGAATTTTTTCAGCTCTTCCTCGTAATTGATCATACTTCACCTCTGACTATTTTTTCGATCGCGCCGGCAAGGTACAGTGAACCGGCACAGAACAGAAGTCCGTCCTTCTTCCCTGCCACTGCCCTTCTGTATGCCTCCCGGATGTCGGGAACCGCCTCAACCGGGCAGTCCGCATAGATACGGAAAATCTCCGCAAGTCTGTCTGCCGGAGCAACTCTCGGCCCGGCAATCTCAGTCGTCACAACAGCAGAGAAAAGACCGTCTGCGCATAATTCCCGGATCATCGTGTGATAGTCCTTGTCGGCAACCGCGGTAAAGAGAAGGGACACGATCTGCTTCTTCGCAATCCGCCGGACGGTCCGCAGAAACTGCGCAATCCCATCCTCATTGTGTGCCCCGTCGACGATGACACCGGATTCGACCATCTCCATCCTGCCGGGCCAGCGTGTCATGCTGACCGCTCTGATGGCTGTTTCAGGATGGAAACACCCTTCCTTCTCTCCGAAAAGGGCAGCTGCCTGAAGTGCGACCAGACAGTTCTCAACCTGATAGTCGGCAAAAAACGGAAGACGGACATGTGCGTGTCCATAGTACCTGTTGTCCAGCGTAAATTCAATGCCGTCCGGCATGTAAGAAATATCCGCTGGTGCCTCAGACACGACTGTCAGCGGCGCCTCCTGCTCCTGTGCGCGCCTTCGGATCACATCAAGAGCCTCCCGGACGTCGAACCGTTCCCTCGGAAACCCATCTGCCACGACGGGGACTCCTCTTTTAATGATTCCGGCCTTTTCATAGGCGATCTTCCCAAGCGTATCGCCCAGGTATGCCATATGGTCAAAGCTGATGGACGTGATCACGGACAGGTCGGGATGCCGGACACAGCTGGTGGCATCCAGCCTTCCGCCAAGTCCGGTCTCCATGACACAGACATCAATCTTCTGTTGTCTGAAGATCAGCATTCCCATCGCAAAAAGGAATTCAAAATAGGCAGGATGCATGAAACCGTCCGCCTGCATCTTTCTCACACAGCCAAGGACCTCCTCGAACGCTTCTGTGAACTGCTCTTTCGAGATCATCCGTCCGCAGATTCTGAATCGTTCCCTGACATCAACCAGATGCGGAGAGGTGAACAGGCCTGTGCACAGCCCCTCTTCTCTCAGGATACGGTCAAGGTACGCGCACACGGACCCCTTTCCATTCGTTCCCGCCACATGAATCACCCGGAAACCGTCCTCCGGGTGATTCAGACGCAGAAGCAGATTTTCCGTATTCTCCTGCCTGGTTTTTTTTGTAAACCTGGGGATCTGATCTATATACCTGCATGCTTCATCAAAGGTCAATGCTTTGTCCTCGTCAGCTCAGAAAGTCCTTCAGCCGCTTGGATCTGGAGGGGTGCCTCAGCTTTCTGAGTGCCTTTGCCTCGATCTGGCGGATTCTCTCCCTCGTGACATTGAATTCTCTTCCGACCTCCTCCAGCGTCCTGGCACGACCATCCTCCAGTCCGAAGCGAAGCGTCACAACCTCCCGCTCTCTGGATGTCAGCGAGCTGAGCGCATTGTTCAGCTCTTCCCTGAGCATGCTGAAGGTCGCAGAGTCTGCCGGGGAGAGCGCTGTGTCATCCTCGATAAAGTCGCCCAGATGGGAATCATCCTCCTCGCCGATCGGCGTGTCAAGCGACACCGGATCCCTGGAAATCTTCAGAACCTCCCTTACCCTGGACTCCGGGACCCCAAGCTTGTCCGCGACCTCCGCAGGCGTGGGTTCCCGCCCGAGCTCCTGGAGAAGCTGTCTCGACATGCGGAGCGTTTTATTGATCGTCTCAACCATGTGGACCGGTACACGAATGGTCCGTCCTGTGTCTGCAATTCCGCGCGTGATGGCCTGCCGGATCCACCATGTTGCATACGTTGAGAACTTGTACCCCTTCGTATAGTCGAATTTATCGACAGCCTTCATCAGTCCCATGTTGCCCTCCTGGATCAGATCCAGAAACGGCATTCCACGTCCGACATACTTCTTCGCGATCGAAACCACCAGTCTCAGGTTGGCTTCCGTCAGCTGATTTTTGGCATCCTGGTCTCCCTGTTCCACAAGCTTTGCCAGGCGAACCTCCTGCTCACTGGTGAGCAGCGGAACATTCCCGATCTCCTTGAGATACATGCGCACAGGGTCCTCAGTCGAAACACCGTCCAGGACATCCGTGTCATCCAGCTGTCCGGCCTCCGCCTCCTCGACCTCGGCCTCCTCCATATTGACCTCGTCATCATCACCGGTTTCAATCAGAAGGCTGTCATCCTCATCGACATCCTGCCCTCCCTCATCCGGCATCTTGCCCCGGATCACATCGATATTCTGCTCTTCCAGTGTCTGATAGATGTGGTCTGTCTGTTCTTCATTCAGCGCAAAAGGTCGAACGCCTTGATAATTTCCTCTTCCTCAATGGTATTCTTGTTTTTCTTTGCTTCTGCAAGAATCTCCCTCAGCGTCTTGAGAAACTGCTGCTCCATGTTATGTGTATCACTGCTGCTCATATTCTCTGTAACTCCTCTCCCGTTCTGTGCCCATCCGGCCTCGTCCGCCCTTCCCGGACTCGGAGCTTATGACTGGCTGCGCCCCGTGCTTTCCTCCACACGCGGCAGCCTTGGCTGACTCTGCCTGAGGGTAATGACCGGTCCGCCCTTGTGTTCGATATAGGCACGCGTAATCCGGACTGCACCGATCTCATCGTCCTTCGGAACCTCATACATGATGTCAAGCATCATTTCCTCGATGACAGACCGGAGCGCCCGTGCACCGGTATCCCTTTTCAGCGCTTTTTCCGCAATGCATGAAAGGGCATCATCGTCAAACTCCAGCTTTACCTCGTCAAGCTCCAGCAGTTTCTGATACTGCTTCAGAATCGCATTCTTCGGTTCCTTCAGGATCCGCACCAGCATATCTCTGTCCAGACTGCGAAGTGAGAAGATCATCGGCAGGCGGCCGATAAACTCGGGAATCATCCCGTACTCCTTCAGGTCCCCGGGCGTCACCTTTGCCAGAATATCCGGATCGCTGTCATATGCATCCCTCAACTGAGCGCCATAGCCGATGGAGGAGGCCGAGGGGGGGGGCCTTCGCCAGCCGTTTCTTAATGATCTCCTCCAGTCCAGGAAATGCCCCTCCGCAGATAAACAGAATGTTCTGTGTGTTGATGGTCGTCATCGGCACCATCGCATTCTTGCTCATCGCGCCGACCGGAACTTCCACTTCCGCACCCTCCAGAATTTTCAGAAGGCCCTGCTGAACCGACTCCCCGCTGACGTCGCGCTGATTGGTGTTCTGCTTTTTCGCGATTTTGTCGATCTCGTCAATGAAGACAATTCCACTCTGGGCCTTGTCGACGTCGTTGCCGGCTGCCGCCAGAAGCTTTGACAGGACACTCTCGACATCATCGCCAATGTAGCCTGCCTCGGTAAGCGCTGTCGCATCGGCAATCGCCAGCGGCACATCCAGGAGCCTGGAGAGCGTCTTCACAAGATAGGTCTTTCCGCAGCCTGTCGGACCGATCATCAGCATATTGGATTTCTCGATCTCAATGGCTTCCTTTGAGTTTGTGTTGGTACGGACTCTCTTGTAATGGTTGTATACCGCAACCGATATCACCTTCTTGGCATAGTCCTGTCCGATCACGTACTCATCGAGCGCTGCTTTTATTTTATGCGGGGCCGGCAGCTCGCGCACGTCAAAGCGCGCCTGCGGAGCCTTCTCCCCGGCTTCCGCGTCCTTTGTACGCGCTTCCTCCTTTTTCATGCTTCCCTGAAGGTCTGCGGAAAGACCGGGATCCATCATGCCCATGCCCGGGAAATTTCTCAGATTCCCGAGATTGGACAGATTCAGCATATTCCGGATATTGGGGTCGTTCATCTGGTCAAACGAACGCTGCATGCAGTCCGCGCATACCGTGATCCCGCCCGGAATCGTAATCATCTTCCCTGCCTTGCTCTCGGTCCGGTGACAGATAAAGCATACCTTCTCCTTATGTCCGCCCTCCTCGTCTCTGCTGCCGCTGCCTGCTGTATTCTCCTTGCTATCGTCCTTCTCTTCCATTCGGCTCCTCTGATTTCTGTGTACCTGTCACGATGATTATTCCAATATCACCTTTGCAGAGTATGTACGGTCATATTTTCCGTCCTTATCGGCGCGCACGAAGGTTACTTTCACCGTATCCCCTGCTTTCGTCCCCTTCAGCGCGTCTCTCAGATCCTCGACTGTCTCCACACTCTGATCCCCGATCTTTGTGATCACATCATCAGCAGAAAGACCTGCCTTCTCGGCACCGGAACCCTCCTCCACAGATGCAACATAGACGCCCTTCGGCAGCCGGTAGACAATCTGATTCTCCTCCGAAATGTCCGCCACTCGGACACCCAGCATCCCTGATTTTTTCTCAGATTCCCCGGATCCTGATTCCGACTGCGTCTCTTCAGCACGCTTCAGGATATCGGATGGTTTTCCAATCGTCTGTTCCTGTGCTGAGATCTCCGTCTGCTCCGTCTCTGCCTGATTCTCAGTATTCTCCGTTTTGTTCTGCTCTGTCTCGGATGTCTTTGCCTCTGCCTGTTCAGACTTCTCTCCGCTTTCTCCGAACCGGCCGCTTCCCCGGCCGCTCAGGATGTGGCCGATTCCGGTTTTCGCATCATTTGCCGGAAGCGCGTACCCCATCCGCTCAGTTGCATCCTGATTGATCTTTCCGGCGTTGATTCCGACGACTTCCCCATCAAGATTCAGAAGGGCTCCGCCGTAATTGCCATAGTTGATCGATGCGTCTGTCTGAATGTAGTCATTTGAGCTGTAGGCTGTCTTCATTGTGCGTCCAAGCGCGGACACGATTCCCTGCGTGACCGACTGCCCGTACCCGAGAGAATCGCCGATCGCTACGACCCGCTCGCCAATCTTCAGACTGTCAGAGTCTCCAAAAGAGGCAACCCGGATCTGACCCTGCGCCTCGGCTCCAACATCCTGTTTCTTCACAGCAAGTACGGCCAGCTCCGTCCCGGCCTCCGCTCCAACCAGTTCCGCATCCGCAAGCGTATCACCGGCCTGGGATTTTGCCCCATTCTGAACCGGCCTGCTGCCGTCATCCTCCGATTCAGGAGTGCCGGCTGTCTCTGAAGAGGCGGTGTCAGATACAGCGGATTCCGTCTCTGCCTCTGTGGCTCGTTCTCCCTTCCTGCCTGAAACAGAGAACCCAACCGTTATATTCTGCGCCTGAGCAGCCAGATACGCGTCTGTCACAATATAGTAATATGTGTCATCCTCATCGATCACAATGCCGGATCCGACATTGCTCGTCTGGATCTGCTGCTCACCATAGAAAAAACTCTGAATCGTCTCAACCGATGGCTGGTGACGGAAACCACGGAAGGAAGTGCCTCCCCGCCACATCCGACACGTCAAGGGAAGTATTCAGCGAGACTGCATTCTTTCCGAGTTTTCCAGCCAGACTTTCCTCTGACTCCGCACCCTTTTTCTCAGATTTCTGCGCACCCTTCTCCGTCTCGGCGGCATTTGTCTGCTCTGTCTCTGAAGCTTCTGTCTCCCCCGATCCGGATGCCGGCGTGATCAGCGGTGCTTTCTCAGATGATGGCTCCGTGTCCGCCTGCGCCTCCGTCTCCTGCGCAACCTGAAGGCGGGCTTCTGTCTCAACCTGCGCATGGTCTTCCGTGCCTTCAGACCTCCACTTGTCCCGATTGAAAACCGCCGCCGAGATCGCCCCGACGACACCTGCCGTCACTGCAAAGGTCAGCAGAATCCCCGGTACCTTGCTCTTGGGCTTGCTGAGCGGTTCCCCGGTCTGGGTATCAAACTTCGGCTCATCGTCAAAATCATGTTCCTCTGGCGGCTCCTGCACAGCCTGCTCCTGTGTCTTGCCAGAGTCTTCTGCCTGTGAGGCCGATGGATTTTCCTCTTCCTCACCAGCACCATGGGCGCTCTCCAGGCCAGATGCAGACGATCCCGGCGTCTGACTTCCGTCTTCTGACTCCGAACTTCCGTCTTCCGTCTTCTGGCCTTCTCCTTCAGATGCCTGACTTCCATCCTCCGGAGCCCCTGGTTCCGCTGCATCTTGGACAGCATCCTCTGTCACTGAAAACGGATCTCCCGATGGCTTTTCTTCCTGCTCATCTGTGAAAGGATCTCTTCCCTGTTCATCCGAAACCTGGTCTTTATCATCATGGATCCCGTCGCTCATCGCTCTCATCTCCTTGTGTGGTTCATTGTTGGCAATCGTTTTAGTCTACCATATCATTGTGTAGAATGTGTGGAGGTTCTATTATTCCTGTTCCCAGTATGCCGGGCTGTCTGTGAGGACGCTCACAAGCCGTTTCGGAAGTTTCCGATACCTTTTTCCCAGCTGATATCCCGCATATTTGCAGCCGCTCTGCCATAAAAACTGAGGAATCAGATATCCTCGCCCGCTCCTGATCAGGTCCGACGTCGTCTGGCGGACGAACCGCAGTCCTTCCTTGCTGCTCGAAGCCATATTGAAAATCTCCGGGTAGTCAGCCTGTGAGACACCAAGGTCGAAGTTTCTGTGAAGCTGTCTGATCCCGCTGTAGTGATGTGCATGGTAAACCTGCGCGTCTGCACAATAGGCAATTCTGTAGCCATTCTGAATCATTTTCCCCGCGAGAATCATGTCTTCATTGAAGATGACATCCTTCTCAAAGCCGCCAGTCTGGTCGTAGACAGACCGTCTCCACATCGCACAGACATCAGAACAGAAAAACGCTTGATGCCAAGCCGGTTCAGATCTTCAGCCGATTTGATGGCAGAGGAGGCTGGATAATTAAAGATTCTGGTTTCCGCCTCCAGCACGCTGCTCCTTTTCCCCGGGAGCTGCCTCGCGTACGCTGCCGCAACCGCCGGATCATCAAATGCGCGTATCAGCCGCTCTACCAGCTGCTGTCTCTCGGAAGCGCATCCTGTGTCATGCAAAGCACGAGTTCGGTGTCGGTATGCCCGATTCCCAGATTTCTCGTCCTCCCGTGGCCGAAATCTTTCTGCCTGACCTCCAGCACCGTCAGAGACGGGAATGAAGTCTGAAACTCCTCCGCAAGTTCTGCTGCCTCCGTCTGCTGTGCTGCTCCGCACCTCCGCGGGTCCGGAATCGTATTGATGATCACAACTTCCTCAGGAATGTGCGTCTGTCTGGCCAGCCGGCGCAGAAGCTCATGAAAAAGCTGCCCCGGGCAAAAGACCGGAATCACAACCCCAACTGTCTTCTCCATCATCCGATACCTGTATTGGTCACAATCTGCTGCGAAATCGACTGAACCGTCGATGTCGGCGTGTAATCATTCTGCCCGAACAGAAAGGCGTGAAGTTCCTTCACATTGGCTGCCAGATTGACTGGAACCACACAGTCCCCTGCCGGGGTGTCTGCCGGCTGCTGCTCAAACGGGAAGCCCGTCGAATCGCCAAGCGTCAGACCTGACATCTCCGAAACAAGCCCCATGATTTCGGTGTTTGAGAAACTGGTTGAAATGTAAGGAAGCATTGCATCCGCGACCTGAAGCATCTTCGTGGTGCCTTCCTTCTTCGCGATCTCAAAAATCTGCGTCAGAACATTCCGCTGCCGCTCCGTCCGTTTGTAATCGTCACCAGATGTATAGCGGATCCGGCAGTACGCCAGTGCCTGAATCCCGTTCAAATGCTGGTACCCGGCAGAAGTCACCGGCGTAATCTGCGCTCCGGTGACCTGCGCGTTCTCTGTCTGATACCCATTGATATAGGGCAGTTCATCCTCTGTGACATTGATTTCCACGCCGCCGATGAGATCAACTGCCTTTACAACAGCGTTGAAATTGACTGCTACATAGTCTGAGATATCCAGATCCAGATTCTTGTTCAGCATATTGATCGAGCGCTCGGGGCCCCCGAAGAAATAGCATTCTGTCGCCTTTCGGAATTCTCCGTTCGTGTTATCCAGGTAAGTATCCCGGTAGACGGAAACCATCTTGACGTCTTTCGTGCTTTTATTGATGCTGCAGATCACGATTGTGTCCGAGTGGGAATCCTTCGTCAATTGTCCTTCTCTGGAGTCAACCCCGTAAATCACAAAGTTCTGGTAGCCTTTTTGAGTCTGGATGCCTTCATTCTTCAGGATATTCCCCAGATGGACACGGTCCAGCCTGGAAAACCGGTACACACCGAACAGGACAGCTGAAAGAATGATCAGAAGAACAAGCCGCACGATAAAACGGCTTTTTCCTCTCTTTTTTGACTTCCGGCTTCCTGACGGGTGAGCGGATTGCCGCGCAGTTCCATAAGCATCCCGGAGGCGGGATGGTTCCTGCGCCGTTCCATAGGCATCCCGGAGACGGGATGATTCCTGTGCCGTTCCATAGGCATTCCGGAGACGGGATGATTCCTGTGCCGTTCCATAGGCATTCCGCGGATGAACCGGTTCCTGTATCGGTTCAAAGACATCCTGCCGGCTGCGCCGTCCCGGCTCCGAATCTTCCTCTGCAGTCCTGCGCTGCGGACGGCGGGCTGTATATCTGGCCTTCCGGCCATCGGCTTCGTCGAAATTCTCGTATCCGCCCTCGTAGCGGTCATCATACGGATCGTTTTCCCACCTGTGCGGCCGGGAAGACTGCCTCCTTCCCGGCCTGTCCTCATCCTCCTGCCCATTCTGCCCGTAGAAGTCTTCGTCCCACTCATCCTGGCCGCGGTATCCAGCCTGCTCTGAGTGCCAGGATCCTTCCGGTCTCCCGAATTCCTCCTGCCGGTCATAGCTGTCACCCACTCCGTACCCGTCCTGACGTCTGGACGAACCCGCCTGCGGCTGTAGGGCTGCTCCTCCTCATACAGGCGGCTGTTCCGATCCTGGTATCTGCTCCCGCTTTCGCGGTTTGATTGGATGCCCTTCTCCCGATTATTTCTTCCGTATGCCATATAAGCCCTCAATATGCATTCTTGTTGACAAATCCCTTGAATACTGTCAGAAACAGAATCTTGATATCCAGTCCGAACGTCCAGTGTTCTATATAATAGATGTCATAGTCAATCCGTTTTCGTATGGACGTATTCCCCCGGTATCCGTTGACCTGTGCCCAGCCCGTCATCCCGGGGCGGACCTGATGTTTGACCATATACCTTGGAATTTCTTCCCGGAACTTCTCCACGTATTGCGGCCGTTCTGGTCTTGGTCCGACCAGGCTCATGTCTCCCTTGAGCACGTTGAACAGCTGGGGGAACTCATCCAGCGATGTCTTCCTGATGAATCTCCCGACCTTTGTCACTCTCGGATCATTCTGCGTCGTCCAGCACTTCTTCTCCTCCTCAGGATTCTGGACCTCCATGGAACGGAACTTGTACATCTGGAACGGGCGGTTATGAAGGCCGACGCGCTCCTGGCGGAAGATCACCGGTCCCTTTGAGGTCAGCTTCACAGCCAGAGCGGTCCCGATCATCACCGGAGAAAACAGGATGATCGCAAGAATCGACACCACAATGTCAAACAGCCGCTTCACCATCGCATTGAATGTGTCAGAGAGCGGCACATAGCGGATATTCACAACCGGAAGCCCCAGGAGGTCTTCCGTGTACGGTCTGGATGGGATGATATCAGTGTAATCCGGAACAAACTGCGTGTGGACACCGGACTTTTCACATGCAGCCACAATCCGCTTCAGCTTATAGTATTCCGAAAGGCTCAGTGTAATCGCGATTTCATCCAGGCTGTTTTCGGAGAGAATAGGTTCCAGCTCATCCGTTCCGCCCAGGACAGGCACTCCATCGTACATACTGCCCTTCTTCGTGTTATCATCGAGGATTCCGTGAACCTGATACCCCCACTGGGGATTCTGCCGGATCCGGTCAATGTATCCTTCAGCTGCCGCGCTGCAGCCCACCATCATCATGTGCTTGAGGTTCATCCCCCTGCGGCGGATTCGGTGCAGCATCGTCCGAATGACATTCCGCTCGATCACCAGACTCAGAAAATTAATCCCGGTGAACAAAAACAGCATCTGTCTGGAGAAGTCCTGCTGCCGAATGACATACAGACAGAAGATGAACATCAGAAGTCCGACCATATTGGCCAGGAAGATGTTCCCGGCCTCTACCCGTTTCCCGGATATTCTTCTCGGCTGATAGAGCCTGAATCCGTCATACAGGAGAAGATACGCCGGAATTACAAAGACCAGCGCCAGCATGTAGGTTGAAAATGAAAGCCGTCCCTGCGTCTTCGGCGTCCAGAATGTAAACTGAATCCACCAGGAAAACAGATAACTGACAGCCGTTACCGCTGCGTCAATCACAACCTGCAGCCTGTTGAAATACTTCTGGTTATCCTTGATCAAGCGTCCTCACCTCCAGGTATCAACAAGCGGTTTCAGTCCGAGCCAGAGCTCCCGGC
>ERZ791624.1013-NODE-1013-length-15017-cov-1.321682_pt1 | contig 15017 bp, 15 predicted proteins | sample MGYA00510058_ERZ791624 | MGnify/ENA primary metagenome ERZ791624 (study PRJEB30046, sample SAMN00715158) | human gut metagenome | study: EMG produced TPA metagenomics assembly of the A metagenome-wide association study of gut microbiota in type 2... | reverse complement strand
CGAAATGTTGGACGCAAATATGCGTCCGGTGAAACTGAATGATCTTCATGCCGGGATGCAGTGGATCCCACTGGTACCAGAACAGAACAATATTTTGCCTTACTCCGCTCGTCTGAAGTCAACTCAGAAGTCCGTCAATCCGGGACTGGTGAGGGCTTCGGCAACCTTTACCCTTGAATTTCAATAATCAGAGTCAGATATGAAAAGACTTCACAAGAGGTTCCTGTTAGCTACGTTTTGCGCGTTATTCCAGCAACTCTCCAGGCCGCCGATGTCACTATCACTGTTAATGGTCGGGTAGTCGCTAAACCCTGCACTATTCAAACCAAAGAAGCTAACGTTAATCTCGGGGATCTTTATACGCGCAATCTGCAACAACCTGGTTCTGCATCTGGCTGGCACAATATTACTTTGTCATTAACCGATTGTCCGGTTGAAACAAGTGCAGTGACGGCAATCGTGACAGGTTCAACTGACAATACGGGTTATTACAAAAATGAAGGTACTGCCGAAAATATTCAGATAGAGCTGAGGGATGACCAGGATGCTGCGTTAAAAAATGGCGATAGCAAAACGGTTATTGTTGATGAGATCACTCGTAATGCACAGTTTCCACTTAAGGCAAGAGCTATCACGGTGAATGGAAACGCAAGCCAGGGAACGATCGAGGCGCTAATCAATGTGATCTACACCTGGCAATAACGTCGATTCGATTTTCTTAGCCTTCTTTTTAAATCAATTTTTAACCTTAGGATATATCATGGGTAAAACAATCAGTATAAAGGTCCTGTTCGGTATTTATCTTCTATTAATGGCAGGCAAAGTTTTTGCCTTCAGTTGTAATGTCGATGGCGGGTCAAGTATTGGAGCAGGTACAACCTCTGTTTATGTTAATCTCGACCCTGTAATACAGCCGGGCCAGAATCTGGTTGTAGACTTGTCTCAGCATATAAGTTGCTGGAATGATTACGGCGGCTGGTACGACACTGATCATATAAACCTGGTACAAGGCTCAGCTTTCGCAGCTCCCTACAGTCATATAAAGGATCGCTGTACTGGAATAATGTGACCTACCCCTTCCCGTTGACGACAAATACCAACGTATTGGATATTGGTGATAAACACCGATGCCATTACCGTTAAAACTCTATATTACCCCAGTTGGGGCGGCCGGTGGAGTTGTCATAAAAGCGGGGGAAGTCATTGCCCGTATTCATATGTATAAAATTGCAACATTAGGAAGCGGAAATCCGCGTAATTTTACGTGGAATATTATTTCAAATAACAATGTTGTTATGCCAACAGGCGGCTGCACCGTTGATAGTCGTAATGTCACCGTGGATCTCCCGGACTTTCCTGGAAGCGCAGAAATACCCCTTGGCGTATATTGCTCAAGCGAACAAAAGCTCTCATTTTATCTTTCGGGTGCCACCACTGACAGTAGCCGACAAGTGTTTGCTAACACAGCACCTGATGCAACAAAAGCATCGGGAGTGGGTGTCACTCTAATGCGTAATGGAAAAATACTGGCTACGGGAGAAAATGTCTCCCTGGGGACAGTAAATAAAAGCAAAGTACCTCTGGGTTTAAGCGCAACCTATGGACAAACAGGAAACAAGGTTTCAGCCGAACCGTCCAGTCAGTCATTGGTGTCACTTTTATCTATGAATAATTGTGATTTTGACCTTAGTCTATGCGCTCCATTCACGAAAATTGCGCGGATAATTATTTTGTGAAGGCTATTAGCCTACACCTGTAAGAAAATCCGCGCACAATTGAAGCCAGAGTCTTATTTTTTATATTGAAAAATATGTTAATTTAAACACTATGAGAGATGATGCTTAACTTATCGTATTTAATCTATTGTTTAACGATAATAGATTAAAAATAGAAAGAGAGTAGTCCCCTACTCTTATATATCCATGTTGGCGATAATCCCTTTGTATGTACTGTGCATCATCGCTATTACAAATCCTAATAATTCATTTCCACACAGGATAAGTAGATGAAGAAAAAAATTGAATCCTACCAGGGTGCTGCAGGTGGTTGGGGTGCTGTTAAATCCGTAGCGAATGCAGTACGTAAGCAGATGGATATACGCCAGGATGTTATTGCCATGTTTGACATGAATAAGCCAGAGGGCTTTGACTGTCCGGGTTGTGCATGGCCAGATCCTAAGCACAGTGCGTCATTCGACATTTGTGAAAACGGCGCAAAAGCAATCGCCTGGGAAGTCACGGATAAGCAGGTAAACGCCTCTTTCTTTGCTGAGAATACGGTTCAATCATTACTTACCTGGGGAGACCACGAGCTTGAGGCTGCGGGGCGACTCACTCAGCCTTTGAAATATGATGCCGTCAGCGACTGTTACAAGCCATTAAGCTGGCAACAAGCTTTCGACGAAATTGGCGCACGCCTTCAAAGCTATAGTGATCCCAATCAGGTTGAATTCTATACTTCGGGCCGCACTTCCAATGAAGCTGCCTTTCTTTATCAGCTTTTTGCCCGTGAATACGGGAGCAATAACTTTCCCGACTGCTCCAACATGTGCCATGAACCGACAAGCGTGGGTTTGGCAGCGAGTATCGGTGTAGGTAAAGGGACCGTGTTGCTGGAAGACTTTGAGAAGTGCGATTTAGTCATTTGCATTGGGCATAACCCTGGTACAAACCACCCTCGCATGCTGACTTCGTTGCGCGCTTTAGTGAAACGGGGAGCGAAAATGATCGCCATCAATCCTCTACAGGAACGTGGCCTGGAGCGATTTACCGCACCGCAAAACCCGTTTGAAATGCTGACGAACTCTGAGACTCAGTTGGCCAGTGCCTACTATAACGTGCGCATTGGTGGCGATATGGCGTTGCTCAAGGGGATGATGCGCCTGTTAATTGAGCGCGATGATGCTGCAAGCGCCGCAGGTCGGCCTTCATTGCTTGATGACGAGTTTATTCAAACGCATACCGTCGGCTTTGACGAGCTACGCCGTGACGTTCTCAATTCCGAGTGGAAAGATATCGAACGTATTTCTGGACTAAGTCAGACACAAATCGCCGAACTGGCTGACGCATATGCCGCTGCCGAACGCACCATTATCTGTTACGGAATGGGGATCACTCAGCACGAACATGTACCCAGAACGTACAGCAACTGGTCAATTTGCTGTGATGAAAGGTAACATTGGCAAGCCTGGTGCGGGTATCTGCCCACTACGTGGACACTCTAATGTACAGGGCGACCGAACCGTCGGTATCACCGAGAAACCGTCTGCAGAGTTTCTGGCTCGTCTGGGTGAGCGCTATGGCTTCACCCCACCTCATGCACCTGGACATGCTGCAATTGCCAGCATGCAAGCAATATGTACGGGGCAGGCTCGAGCATTGATCTGCATGGGGGGCAACGCAACTTTGCACTGGCAATGCCAGATCGGGAAGCGAGCGCTGTACCGTTAACGCAATTAGATTTGGCGGTACACGTAGCCACTAAGCTTAACCGCTCTCATCTGTTGACCGCACGGCATAGCTATATTCTGCCGGTCCTGGGACGTAGCGAGATTGACATGCAAAAAAACGGTGCGCAGGCGGTAACCGTTGAGGATTCAATGTCGATGATTCATGCCTCGCGTGGCGTGTTACAACCCGCCGGTGTATGCTGAAATCAGAGTGTGCAGTGGTCGCGGGAATCGCGCAGGCAGCACTACCCCAGAGCGTGGTAGCCTGGGAGTATCTGGTGGAAGATTATGATCGCATTCGCAATGACATTGAAGCAGTGCTGCCAGAGTTCGCCGACTATAACCAGCGCATCCGTCATCCCGGTGGTTTTCACCTGATAAATGCAGCTGCTGAAAGGCGCTGGATGACGCCGTCAGGTAAGGCTAATTTCATTACCAGCAAAGGGCTGTTAGAAGATCCCTCTTCAGCGTTTAACAGTAAGCTGGTCATGGCGACAGTACGCAGCCACGATCAGTACAACACGACGATTTATGGTATGGATGATCGCTATCGAGGGGTATTCGGTCAACGAGATGTGGTCTTTATGAGTGCTAAACAAGCTAAAATTTGCCGTGTAAAAAACGGCGAAAGAGTTAATCTTATTGCGCTTACGCCAGACGGTAAGCGCAGCTCACGCCGCATGGATAGTTAAAAGTGGTCATTTACCCTATGGCTGACCGCTCACTGGTGACCTATTTTCCAGAATCGAATCACATGCTAACACTTGATAACCACGATCCATTAAGTGGCATTCCTGGCTATAAAAGTATTCCGGTTGAATTAGAACCATCAAATTAATGCCTCTTCTCATTTCTTCTGCTGTCATCCGCACAGCAGAAGAATTCCTCATTGACTATTATTTCGCAATTTGCTCACATGGATTAAATTAAACTACATACTATAAGATATAAACTTCTGCCTACAGCTGTAAGAAACTCCGCTCAGTACTGAAGCACCAGTCCTATTTCCTCTTTTCTCCAGCCTGTTATATTAAGCATACTGATTAACGATTTTTAACGTTATCCGCTAAATAAACATATTTGAAATGCATGCGACCACAGTGAAAAACAAAATCACGCAAAGAGACAACTATAAAGAAATCATGTCTGCAATTGTGGTTGTCTTATTACTGACACTTACGTTGATAGCCATTTTTTCGGCAATTGATCAGCTGAGTATTTCAGAAATGGGTCGCATTGCAAGAGATCTTACACATTTCATTATCAATAGTTTGCAAGGCTGAAAACAAACAGCAAATTATAAATATGAAATGTTAAAAAAGTATCGATAAAAACTTTATTGTTTTAAGGAGATAAAATGTCGCTCGTTTGTTCTGTTATATTTATTCATCATGCCTTCAACGCTAACATTTTAGATAAAGATTACGCCTTCTCTGACGGCGAGATCCTGATGGTAGATAACGCTGTTCGTACGCATTTTGAACCTTATGAGCGGCATTTTAAAGAGATCGGATTTACTGAAAATACCATTAAAAAATATCTACAATGCACTAACATCCAGACAGTGACGGTGCCTGTTCCTGCGAAGTTTTTACGTGCTTCAAATGTACCGACTGGATTGCTTAATGAAATGATTGCTTATCTCAACTCGGAAGAACGCAATCATCATAATTTTTCAGAACTTTTGCTTTTTTCTTGCCTGTCTATTTTTGCCGCATGCAAAGGTTTCATTACACTATTAACTAACGGTGTGCTATCCGTTTCTGGGAAAGTGAGAAATATTGTCAACATGAAGCTGGCGCACCCATGGAAGCTGAAAGATATTTGTGACTGCCTGTACATCAGTGAAAGCCTGTTGAAGAAAAAACTTAAGCAAGAGCAAACGACATTCTCACAGATTCTTTTAGATGCAAGAATGCAGCACGCAAAAAATTTGATACGCGTAGAAGGTTCAGTCAATAAAATTGCCGAACAATGTGGTTATGCCAGTACATCTTATTTTATTTATGCGTTCCGCAAACATTTCGGCAACAGTCCGAAGAGAGTTTCTAAGGAGTACCGTTGTCAAAGTCACACGGGTATGAATACGGGCAACACGATGAATGCTTTAGCTATTTGATTATTTGCTAACGAGTAGTCAACCACACACGCTGCGTAAGAATTAAATGGGGCAGCCATTCCCTGCCCCGCGTTGTTTTTAGGCGATATATTTATTGAAATAAATAAGTGACATCCATCACATATTTATGCACTTGCATAACCTGTTGCATGATTATTTATGATCTCAATTCTGCATTTTGTCAGTAAAATGCAATAATTTATTAAATATCAATAAATTAGTTGTTTATCGGCGAGAAATTACTTAATAGAACAGAAAGTAATGTCAACGCTTTATGGACTGTTTTTTCCCTTTTTTTAGCTAAATCTGCTATCTCTTTATGTGACTAACTTCACTTACATCCACTTATTTCTCTTCGTAAAATTACTTTGGAATTAAGTACAATAAGAAGAGGAACATTTATGAAGTCTGCATTAAAGAAAAGTGTCGTAAGTACCTCGATATCTTTGATACTGGCATCTGGTATGGCTGCATTTGCTGCTCATGCGGCAGATGATGTAAAGCTGAAAGCAACCAAAACAAACGTTGCTTTCTCAGACTTTACGCCGACAGAATACAGTACCAAAGGAAAGCCAAATATTATCGTACTGACCATGGATGATCTTGGTTATGGACAACTTCCTTTTGATAAGGGATCTTTTGACCCAAAAACAACGGAAAATGTGAAGTTGTCGATACCTACAAAATAGGGATAGATAAAGCCATTGAAGCTGCACAAAAATCAACGCCGACGCTCCTTTCATTAATGGATGAAGGCGTACGTTTTACTAACGGCTATGTGGCACACGGTGTTTCCGGCCCCTCCCGCGCCGCAATAATGACCGGTCGAGCTCCCGCCCGCTTTGGTGTCTATTCCAATACCGATGCTCAGGATGGTATTCCGCTAACAGAAACTTTCTTGCCTGAATTATTCCAGAATCATGGTTATTACACTGCAGCAGTAGGTAAATGGCACTTGTCAAAAATCAGTAATGTGCCGGTACCGGAAGATAAACAAACGCGTGACTATCATGACAACTTCACCACATTTTCTGCGGAAGAATGGCAACCTCAAAACCGTGGCTTTGATTACTTTATGGGATTCCACGCTGCAGGAACGGCATATTACAACTCCCCTTCACTGTTCAAAAATCGTGAACGTGTCCCCGCAAAAGGTTATATCAGCGATCAGTTAACCGATGAGGCAATTGGCGTTGTTGATCGTGCCAAAACACTTGACCAGCCTTTTATGCTTTACCTGGCTTATAATGCTCCGCACCTGCCAAATGATAATCCTGCACCGGATCAATATCAGAAGCAATTTAATACCGGTAGTCAAACAGCAGATAACTACTACGCTTCCGTTTATTCTGTTGATCAGGGTGTAAAACGCATTCTCGAACAACTGAAGAAAAACGGACAGTATGACAATACAATTATTCTCTTTACCTCCGATAATGGTGCGGTTATCGATGGTCCTCTGCCGCTGAACGGGGCGCAAAAAGGCTATAAGAGTCAGACCTATCCTGGCGGTACTCACACCCCAATGTTTATGTGGTGGAAAGGAAAACTTCAACCCGGTAATTATGACAAGCTGATTTCCGCAATGGATTTCTACCCGACAGCTCTTGATGCAGCCGATATCAGCATTCCAAAAGACCTTAAGCTGGATGGCGTTTCCTTGCTGCCCTGGTTGCAAGATAAGAAACAAGGCGAGCCACATAAAAATCTGACCTGGATAACCTCTTATTCTCACTGGTTTGACGAGGAAAATATTCCATTCTGGGATAATTACCACAAATTTGTTCGCCATCAGTCAGACGATTACCCGCATAACCCCAACACTGAGGACTTAAGCCAATTCTCTTATACGGTGAGAAATAACGATTATTCGCTTGTCTATACAGTAGAAAACAATCAGTTAGGTCTCTACAAACTGACGGATCTACAGCAAAAAGATAACCTTGCCGCCGCCAATCCGCAGGTCGTTAAAGAGATGCAAGGCGTGGTAAGAGAGTTTATCGACAGCAGCCAGCCACCGCTTAGCGAGGTAAATCAGGAGAAGTTTAACAATATCAAGAAAGCACTAAGCGAAGCGAAATAACTAAACCTTCATGCGGCGGATTTTTCCGCCGCCTTATTGAGCGAGATAGCGATGCACGTTCAGCCAAGCCCTCCAGTTTTCAATGTAATCTCAAATGTGATTACTGTTTTTACCTTGAAAAAGAGTCGCAGTTTACTCATGAAAAATGGATGGATGACAGCACTCTGAAAGAGTTCATCAAACAATATATCGCAGCGTCTGGCAATCAGGTCTATTTTACCTGGCAAGGCGGTGAACCCACTCTGGCTGGCCTGGATTTTTTCCGTAAAGTTATTCACTATCAACAACGCTATGCAGGCCAAAAACGTATTTTTAATGCATTACAAACGAATGGCATTTTATTGAATAATGAATGGTGTGCCTTTCTCAAAGAACATGAATTTTTGGTTGGTATCTCGATCGATGGCCCCCAGGAGTTACATGACCGTTACAGACGCAGTAATTCAGGTAACGGTACTTTTGCAAAAGTGATAGCAGCCATCGAGCGTCTGAAATCATATCAAGTAGAGTTTAATACGTTAACCGTCATTAATAACGTTAATGTCCATTACCCTCTTGAGGTTTATCATTTTTTAAAATCTATCGGCAGTAAACATATGCAATTTATCGAATTGCTAGAAACCGGGACGCCGAATATTGATTTCAGTGGTCATAGTGAGAACACATTCCGTATCATTGATTTTTCTGTGCCTCCCACGGCTTATGGCAAGTTTATGTCAACCATTTTTATGCAATGGGTTAAAAACGATGTGGGTGAAATTTTCATCCGTCAGTTTGAAAGCTTTGTCAGCCGTTTTTTGGGGAATGGGCATACCAGTTGTATTTTCCAGGAGTCCTGCAAGGATAATCTGGTTGTTGAAAGTAATGGAGACATTTACGAATGCGACCATTTTGTCTATCCACAGTACAAAATTGGAAACATTAATAAATCTGAACTCAAAACGATGAACAGTGTACAACTGACAGCGCAAAAAAAACGGATTCCAGCGAAATGTCAGCAATGTGCATATAAACCTATCTGCAATGGCGGTTGTCCTAAGCATCGTATTACTAAAGTAAACAATGAGACTGTTTCTTATTTTTGCGAAGGTTATAAAATCCTTTTTTCAACCATGGTACCTTATATGAACGCCATGGTAGAGTTAGCTAAGAACAGAGTACCGCTTTACCACATTATGGATGTTGCAAAACAAATGGAGAATAATTAATAACGCTCTCTTTTAACTCCATTCTTAGCCTCCTTCTTATGACCTTAACAAGGCACCCGACATAAATTCCTGTCGGGTGTTTCGTCATCATCATCTTCCCTTGCGAAAATCCTGGCTTACGTGGTATGCATCAGGGCATTAGCAATATCCTTGATTATCAATAGCATAACCATAACCACTGAAAATGAAATATTCCTTTATATTTCATATTGTTAAATGATACTTAAATAAATTTCATCAGTAAATCATTGCCATAGATAATCATTGGATGGCACAATCAATTTTCGCTAATGATAACCATTCCCATTACGCTTCGTATGTTGATAGCAAAGTATCTCTGTCTGTTGAAGCCCTTTTGGCTGCGTAAGAATAATAAAACTTCAGTGTTGTTAATCATTATTATCCTCGCCATGATCCTTGGCGTGGTTAAAATTCAGGTCTGGTTAAACGACTGGAATAATGATTTTTTCAATGCGCTAAGCCAGAAAGAAACCGATAAGCTTTGGCAGCTTGTCCTTTGGTTCCCTGCCCTGCTGGGGATCTTTGTATTAATATCCGTAAACAAAACATGGTTAATTAAACTACTGACTATTCGCTGGCGCGAATGGTTAACAGATTACTACCTTAATCGGTGGTTTGCAGATAAAAACTACTACTTCACGCAGATCTACGGCGAGCATAAAAATACAGATAACCCTGACCAACGTATCGCTGAAGACATTCTCTTACTGATCAGCAAAACGCTCAGTCTTTCATTTGGCTTCATCCAGTCACTTAGCATGCTGATCACCTTTACCGTTATTCTTTGGGAAAGCGCGGGTACGCTCTCATTCACTGTTGGTGGAACAGAATGGAATATCCAGGGGTATATGGTCTATACCGTCGTGCTCATTGTGATCGGTGGAACTTTATTTACCCATAAGGTGGGTAAACGTATTCGTCCGCTTAATGTGGAAAAACAACGTAGCGAAGCGACATTTCGAACAAATCTTGTGCAGCATAATAAGCAGGCAGAACTGATTGCGCTAAGCAATGCTGAGTCTCTACAACGCCAGGAGTTGAGCGACAATTTTCATACCATTAAAGAGAACTGGCATCGTTTAATGAATCGTCAGCGGTGGCTTGATTACTGGCAGAATATTTATTCGCGCTCGCTTAGCGTTCTTCCCTACTTTCTGTTATTGCCGCAGTTTATTAGCGGGCAGATCAATCTGGGCGGACTGATGAAATCGCGCCAGGCATTTATGCTGGTATCGAACAATTTAAGCTGGTTTATTTATAAATATGACGAACTTGCTGAACTGGCTGCGGTTATCATCGCTTGTATGAGTTCCATCAACTCACTGAACAGCGCCCTACGAATAAGCCTAAAAATTGCCAACATGCGGTACAAGTGGCTGATGCGAGTATTCGTACGCCTGATAATAAGATCATATTAGAGAACCTGAACTTTCATGTTTCGCCAGGCAAATGGCTATTACTGAAAGGCTACTCTGGCGCGGGAAAAACCACACTGCTTAAAACATTATCCACTGCTGGCCGTGGTTTAAAGGTGATATTTCTTCTCCTGCTGACAGTTGGTATGTGTCACAAACACCGTTAATCAAAACCGGCTTACTGAAAGAGATTATTTGTAAAGCACTTCCCCTGCCCGTAGACGATAAATCGTTGAGCGAAGTACTGCATCAGGTTGGTCTTGGGAAATTGGCTGCGCGTATTCATGACCACGATCGCTGGGGAGATATTCTTTCCAGCGGCGAAAAACAACGTATCGCCCTGGCACGATTAATTTTACGACGTCCGAAATGGATATTTCTTGACGAAACTACCTCTCATCTTGAGGAACAAGAGGCTATCCGCTTACTGCGTTTAGTGCGTGAAAAACTACCCACAAGCGGCGTCATTATGGTTACACATCAACCCGGTGTCTGGAACCTGGCCGATGATATTTGTGACATTAGCGCGGTTTTATAAAAACAATAAAAGCCCTGCTGTACGGAGATATAAATAAATGAAGCGAGTTCTTATTCCTGGCGTCATTTTATGTGGCGCTGATGTGGCGCAGGCCGTCGATGACAAAAACATGTACATGCATTTTTTTGAAGAGATGACGGTCTATGCTCCTGTCCCTGTACCCGTAAACGGCAACACGCATTACACCAGTGAAAGCATCGAGCGTTTACCGACCGGGAATGGCAATATCAGCGATCTGCTGAGAACCAACCCTGCGGTACGCATGGATTCAACGCAAAGTACCTCGTTGAACCAGGGAGATATTCGCCCTGAGAAAATCTCTATTCACGGTGCGTCGCCCTACCAGAATGCCTATTTGATTGACGGTATTAGTGCAACTAATAACCTGAACCCAGCGAATGAGTCCGATGCCAGTAGTGCAACCAATATTAGCGGGATGTCACAGGGGTATTATCTTGATGTCAGCTTACTGGACAATGTGACGCTTTATGACAGTTTTGTGCCGGTTGAATTTGGTCGCTTCAATGGCGGGGTAATTGATGCAAAGATCAAACGCTTCAACGCTGATGATAGCAAGGTGAAATTGGGTTATCGCACTACGCGTTCGGACTGGTTAACATCGCATATCGATGAGAATAACAAGAGCGCATTTAATCAAGGCTCTTCAGGAAGTACTTATTACTCCCCAGATTTTAAAAAGAACTTTTATACCTTGTCGTTTAATCAGGAACTCGCTGATAACTTCGGCGTTACCGCCGGTTTATCGCGCCGCCAGTCTGATATCACCCGCGCGGATTATGTTTCGAATGACGGCATTGTCGCCGGTCGGGCACAGTATAAAAACGTTATCGATACTGCATTAAGCAAATTTACCTGGTTTGCCAGCGACCGCTTTACCCACGTTTAACCTTAAAATATACCGGCTCCAGCCGTGATTATAATACCAGCACCTTCCCGCAGTCTGATCGCGAAATGGGTAATAAATCCTATGGTCTGGCATGGGATATGGAACGCAGCTCGCATGGGCCAAACTGCGTACCACCGTTGGTTGGGATCATATTAGTGATTATACCCGTCACGATCATGACATCTGGTACACCGAACTTTCATGTACATATGGTGATATTACAGGGCGTTGCACCCGTGGCGGATTAGGACACATTTCCCAGGCTGTAGATAATTACACCTTCAAAACACGCCTGGACTGGCAAAAATTCGCCGTGGGTAATGTTTCGCATCAACCCTACTTCGGCGCGGAATACATCTATTCCGATGCGTGGACTGAACGCCATAACCAGTCTGAATCCTATGTGATTAATGCTGCCGGAAAGAAAACTAACCATACCATTTACCATAAAGGTAAAGGCCGCCTGGGAATTGACAACTACACGCTGTATATGGCGGATCGCATTAGCTGGCGTAATGTGTCATTAATGCCCGGCGTGCGGTATGACTATGACAACTATCTGTCAAACCACAATATCTCCCCGCGCTTTATGACGGAATGGGATATTTTTGCTAATCAAACCTCAATGATTACAGCAGGTTATAACCGTTACTATGGCGGGAATATTCTTGATATGGGATTACGTGATATCCGCAATAGCTGGACGGAATCGGTATCAGGTAATAAAACTCTGACGCGTTATCAGGATTTGAAAACGCCTTATAACGATGAACTGGCAATGGGATTGCAGCAGAAAATCGGTAAGAACGTTATTGCGCGTGCAAACTATGTTTACCGTGAAGCGCATGATCAAATCAGCAAAAGCAGTCGTACCGACAGCGCGACTAAAACCACCATTACTGAATATAACAACGATGGCAAAACCAAAACGCATTCGTTCAGCCTCAGTTTTGAACTGGCCGAACCCCTGCATATCCGCCAGGTAGATATTAACCCACAAATTGTCTTTAGCTATATCAAGAGCAAGGGCAACTTGTCGTTAAACAATGGTTATGAGGAGAGCAATACCGGTGATAACCAGGTGGTTTATAACGGTAATCTGGTCTCTTACGATAGCGTTCCAGTGGCAGATTTTAATAACCCATTAAAGATCTCCTTAAACATGGATTTCACGCATCAACCGAGCGGGTTAGTGTGGGCGAATACGCTGGCCTGGCAAGAAGCGCGTAAAGCTCGCATTATCCTTGGTAAGACAAATGCGCAATACATCAGCGAATATTCAGATTACAAGCAGTATGTTGACGAAAAACTGGATAGCAGCCTGACCTGGGACACCCGCTTGTCCTGGACGCCACAATTTCTGCAACAACAAAACCTGACGATCAGTGCCGATATTCTCAATGTACTGGATAGCAAAACCGCTGTTGATACAACGAACACCGGTGTGGCGACCTACGCCAGTGGCCGTACTTTCTGGCTTGATGTCAGCATGAAATTTTAATAGTTCGGATTTTACTTAACCGGGTAAATTCGCCCGGTTTCGCATGGAGATAATTATGAGAAACCTCTGTTTCTTACTGACGTTAGTGGCAACTCTGTTGCTCCCCGGGCGGCTGATTGCCGCCGCCTTACCGCAGGATGAAAAGTTAATTACCGGGCAACTGGACAATGGCTTGCGATATATGATTTATCCGCATGCTCATCCAAAGGATCAGGTAAATTTATGGCTGCAAATTCATACCGGTTCATTGCAGGAAGAAGACAATGAGCGCGGCGTGGCTCATTTTGTAGAACATATGATGTTTAACGGCACAAAAACATGGCCGGGTAATAAAGTCATCGAAACATTTGAGTCAATGGGCCTGCGTTTTGGTCGCGATGTTAATGCCTATACCAGCTATGACGAAACGGTGTATCAGGTGAGTTTGCCGACTACGCAGAAACAAAATCTGCAACAAGTGATGGCAATCTTCAGTGAATGGAGTAATGCCGCAACCTTTGAAAAACTCGAAGTAGACGCTGAACGTGGCGTATTACTGAGGAATGGCGTGCCCATCAGGATGCGAAATGGCGCACCTCTCAGGCGCGCCGCCCTTTCCTGCTGGCAAATACCCGTAATTTAGACCGTGAACCTATCGGCCTGATGGATACTGTCGCCACGGTCACACCGGCACAATTGCGCCAATTTTATCAACGCTGGTATCAACCAAATAATATGACCTTTATCGTGGTCGGCGATATCGACAGTAAAGAAGCGCTGGCGCTGATAAAGGATAATTTAAGTAAGCTTCCGGCTAACAAAGCAGCTGAAAATCGCGTCTGGCCGACAAAAGCCGAAAACCACCTGCGCTTTAATATCATTAATGATAAAGAAAACCGGGTGAACGGCATCGCACTCTATTATCGCCTGCCAATGGTACAAGTGAACGATGAGCAAAGCTTTATCGAACAAGCTGAATGGAGCATGTTAGTTCAGCTGTCAATCAACGTCTGCAGGAACGCATACAGTCGGGCGAGTTGAAGACTATTTCTGGCGGCACTGCGCGCAGCGTTAAAATTGCACCCGATTATCAGTCGCTGTTTTTCCGTGTAAATGCACGAGACGATAATATGCAGGATGCTGCGAATGCATTAATGGCAGAGTTGGCAACCATTGATCAGCATGGTTTTTCTGCTGAAGAACTCGATGATGTCAAATCTACCCGCCTCACCTGGCTGAAAAATGCGGTTGATCAGCAAGCTGAACGTGATTTACGTATGCTGACCAGTCGCCTGGCATCCAGCTCATTAAATAATACGCCGTTCTTGTCGCCGGAAGAGACATATCAACTTTCGAAACGTCTGTGGCAGCAAATTACCGTGCAAAGTCTGGCGGAAAAATGGCAGCAGTTAAGAAAGAACCAGGACGCATTTTGGGAGCAAATGGTAAACAATGAGGTTGCCGCCAAAAAAGCATTGTCTCCTGCGGCTATCCTGGCGCTGGAAAAGGAGTACGCCAACAAAAAGCTGGCGGCTTACGTCTTCCCAGGCAGAAATTTATCGTTAACAGTAGACGCAGACCCACAGGCGGAAATAGCAGCAAAGAAACGCTGGCGGAGAATCTGACATCATTAACACTTTCCAATGGTGCCAGGGTTATTCTGGCAAAATCCGCGGGTGAAGAGCAAAAGCTACAAATTATTGCCGTATCGAATAAAGGCGATTTAAGTTTCCCTGCGCAGCAAAAATCACTTATCGCGCTGGCAAATAAAGCAGTTAGCGGAAGCGGCGTTGGCGAA